>JGI20155J14468_10002336_pt1 | contig 14045 bp, 12 predicted proteins | sample COG_05_FD_14468 | JGI IMG/M metagenome (IMG submission 14468) | reverse complement strand
GGCCAAGGGCTTCGGCTTCTACTAAACGGTTCTCTTGCCTCGTTTTAGAGAAAAGAAAAGCTGCTTAGAAGAAATCAAAGAAAAATGTGGTTGGTTGATGTGAACATCATATGTAGATATGAACAAACCCCCTGATGACGGTTGGCTCGTGAAGGGAGGAAGCGTTTACGCGTTTCCTCCCCTAGGCTTTCCCGAAGGTTTTTTTTTTTATAAAACAATTTAAAAAAGATTTTTGTAATCCGAAAACGTATTCGTTTTTGTGTCGCGAATAAGAATATACATTGTCTGTCCAGTAGTACGCGCCCTCCCCCTCTTTCGTTGTTGTTGTTGTTGTTCGTTGTGCCTCGAATTTCGATTTTTTTTTTGCCTCCCCAAGTGTCTGTCGTATTTTTTTCTCAATCCTCTTTCGATCTTTTTCTCGAGTGACAGAAAACCACTCGTCGACACGTCAACAAAAAACATTCATCACAAGAGAGTTTCGATTGAAGAAAGACCATCATCATCATCATCATGTCCTCTGCGATCTCCTCCTCTCTGTTTTCCTCGAAAGCGTCCTGCGCTTCGTCGTCGTCGAGGAAGATGAGCCGCACGAGGACGATGCGTCAAAATCGTGCGGGGAAGATTGCGAGCGTTTCCTCAGCCTCTCCTCAAAATCATCATCGAAGGAACAGGAGGAAAAAGAGATCCGGAAGCGTCATCGCGGAAGCATCGTCGGCTTCCGTGGCGACGCAAAAAGTGCCGTCCGAACCGATCGTTCCTGGGAAAACAACCTCGGTCTCGCTCGAGGACGCGAGAGAGTTAGCCGCGTGGTTGAGACACGAGAGAAACGCAAAAATGGTTGGCGAGTTTATTACTATCCAACCGGCGTCGGGGAACCCGTACGGCGATCGAGGGGATAAAACGAGCACGGCGACGACGACGGAGATGGCAGAATTCACGCTCTCTAAGAACGTGGAAGGTGGGGACGTTATCTTGTCCATTCCTCAGGACAACTGCGTGACGGCGGTGGACGCGAAGGAACATCCCATCGTCGCGCCGTTGATCGAAGAGAAGCCGGAGTTGGTGCAGTTAGCGTTGTGGTTGTGCTGCGAGAAAGCGAAAGCGAAAGGGAGCGAGTGGTGGCCGTATTTGAAGACTTTGAACGGGAATCCAAACAGCGTTTTGCGGTTTACTGAGGAGGAGTTCAAAGAATTGTTGAAAGGGACGTCGATTGATAAAGAGGCGAGGCAAAGAAGAGATTCGGCTAAGGAGGAGTACGAGGCTTTGAGAGCGGCGATTGCGGAAGATCCGGGTAAATATCCGTTGGATGTGTACGCGTTTTTGACGGAAAGTGCTTTTATCGATGCGTTAGATATTGTATGCGCGCGAGCGCAGTGGTTAAATAGCGCGAACTGTTACGCGATGGTACCGTTGATGGATGCGATTCCAATTTGCGGGGCGCCGCCGCCGGTCTCGCCCGAAGACCCATCGTTTGCCCGGTTTTACGAGATTAGAGATATTAAAACTGGATTGACTGCCGTGAGGTGTGGATACGCGGATTACGACGTCGATTCAGCCTCGGTGGTTTTATGTGCGAACACGAGGGCGAGCGCGGGGAGTAAAATTCTGCAAATCGATCACAGCGTGAGAAATAACTCGGAGTTGTATTTATCCTTTGGAGACGTGGATGATCAGCACCCGGGCGATTACGAGTATTGGCCGACAGAGTTATCGGAGAATGATCCTTTATACGCGGCTAAAAAGTCCGTTTTAGAGGCGCAAGGGTTCGCGGATAAAGGCCAAACCTTCCCCGTGTACAAAGATCGCATGCCGAGGGAGTTTTTGTCCTATTTGCGGTTCGCTCGCGTGACGAACAGCGAAGAGTTATTCGCGGTGTCCTTCACTGAGGATAAAGTTGTAAGCCCTATGAACGAATACGAAACTTTGCAACTGTTAATGGCTGATTGTCGCGATCGCATGAGCGCGTACGATACGAACGAAGAGGATGAACTTTTGTTACAAAAACGTGACGACGTTTCGTTGAAAATCCGAAACGCGTCCAGACTTCGCCGGTGCGAGAAAGAGTTGGTTGGTGAGATGATGAACGCGGTGAGGCGACGTTTAGCGCCTATTCGCGGGATTCCCACGAAACAAGGCATGGAAGACCCGAACTCGGACTTGCTGGAGATTTTTGATGCGATTGAATCCATTCCAAACGCACCGAAGAAAGCGTTTGAGAATTTCCAGAAATGGGCGAGAGGAGATTATGAAGACGAGAATCGCCGACCGAAGGGCGGTGGAGGCGGGTGCGGATAAGGTACAATCTCTAAATCGTTCTCAAAATTATAGCACACTATCATATTATTGCTTTTCTTTAAAAGCTGGGCATATCTACGCTTCTACTATTCACGTTCGTGTTGTACGTGACTTTATTTCTTAATCCTCTTCGTCTTCGTCGTCATAATCGAGCACTTCGGGTTCAATAGCGAGCGCTTTTTCCAAAGAAGCAATGTTCAGCTGTTTCGTATCCAGGAGATAAAAGTTATCGTCCAGTAGTCTTTGTAACTGTGACAACGCCTCCTCCTCGTCGTCTGTACCTCGTCCCATTTTCTCCACTTCGATCGTTTCAATCTCTTCGCTTTTGATTTGCAACTCGTCGACGACATTTTCGTAGCTTTCTTTTTCCTCGTCGGAAACGATAGACGTGACGACGCCTGGATCGACAGCACCGACCCGGCCGCATCTCCCCGCGCGATGAACATACTCTTTTGCGTTTGGTACGTCCAGCGAATACACGTGTGCGACATTTCTGAGATCTAAACCGCGACTGACCTGCGCCGTGCACACCATAATCGACGCTTTACCTTTATCGAAATCTTCCACAACTCTGAGCGCTTCTCGACCTTCTGGGAGGAGCGTGACGAGCGTATGTGCACCCCATAACGCTTTACGCAGAGGACCGGCGACAATTTCCGCCGCTGGAGTATCTTTTACGAATACGAGCGTCCGCGGTGGCGGTTTGTCCTCCCCGGCTGCAATCGCGTCGGCGCGAATTTGCCGGCACAAAGTGACCAATTTTCTCCCGGGTTCCGAGTACAACACGCGGTGGCGAATGTTTGGAGGAAGTCGTTTATTCCCACCCACGCTATTATTTTTGCTACCAACATTATCATTACTACTCTTTGTCGCGGCTTCTCCCAGTGAAGTCGATCCTCCTTCTTCTTCTCCTCTTCCTCCCAACTTTGCGAGTCCTTCCAACACCTCCTCTACGTCCTTCTCGATGTCTTTTTTCCTCTCCTCCAACCCTTGTCCTTCGTAATCAATCGCTTGCGTTTGAATAATCGTCGGTTCGTAAAACGGCACCACTTCTTGCACGTCCTTCAAAAACGAATCGCTCGCAATGCTCACCCCAACTAAGCAAATCTGTCTCGTTTCCATCACCGGCACGAACGGACTCGGCTTCAACAACTCTCTCATCGCTTCTTTATGGTTCTCGAACAACGCATCCGCTTCGTCGCAAATAATATGCGACGCCAAATCTACCTCGACAACACCTTGCCTCTTCAACTCCGCCAACTCCTCGGGCGTCCCAATCACAATCTCGGCCGTCGATAACTCCGGATCGGGATCTAACACGTGCCTTTGCTCGAACACGCCTTTCACGATCAACCCTTGCGGCCCGGAATAGTTGAACATGTTCCCTCGATCTCCAGGCACGCCTCTCGAAATCGATCCCCCGGTTAATTTATACGCCAGCATCGTCGTCTGCACCACTAACTCTCTCGTCGGCACCACCACTAAAATCTGCAACATCTTCCTCCCGACAAAATCCATCTGATCCACCGTCGGAACCAAATACGCCAACGTCTTCCCGGTCCCGGTTTGCGCGCTCATAACAATCAATCGATCGCCATCTAAAAACGCCGACGTCGCTTTCCTCTGAATCCCAGTTGGAAACCGAAACCCTAGCGCCTCTGCTCTCGCCGCCATCCACTCCGCGACTCCTAACATCCTCCAGTCTAACAAAATCTCCCTCGCGTCCCGTCCTCCGTTCAAGTTTTGCACCACTTGTAACCGCTTGGAGAGTTTCGCAGCTAACTCGTAATCCTCGTCCGTAATCGCTCGGTTTAAGCTCGTGGTGAGTAAATTCTCGTCCGAGATTTCTTGGATGAAATCGTACTTTCTGTCTTCGTCCTCTTCTCTTCCCTCGGACGATTCAGACGACGACGATATCGCCGAGGACACTAAAGCTCTTCTTTTGTTGTTCGGGGAAAAACGAAGCGAAAGGCATCCGTGTCCGTTTTTGGTCGTTCTCGAAAGACAAAGAGAACGGGGCAAAGACGACGACGGAAACGACGACAACACTCGCCGCGGTTTTAACACCACCGAGGAGGTCGCTCTCGTCGTCGTCTGAATCGTCGTCGTCTGAATCATCGTCACCGAAAAGAGGAGGAGGAGCGTTGTTGTTTTAAATACGCGCGCAAAAGTTGTTCTTTCTCGTGAAAAGTCTGACGTTTTCTCTCGAAATTTCACACAAAAAGGCATCACAGAAAGAAGAATAACGAGGATGATAAAGATGATGACATCGACGAATTTGACGACGAGAGGAAGGGCTTCGTCTTTACCGTCGTCGCGCACTCTCAGTCGTCGTCGTTTACGTCGTCGCGCGAGCAGCAGTACGAGCGGTCCTTCTCCTTGTCGTCCTTTTGGTGAGAAGCAAAAGTTTCCAATTTCCAACCGCAAAACGAGCTCGACGACGACGAAGAGGAGGACCACGAGCGCGACGACCTCGGCTTTAACGTCATCCTCATCCGTGACTTTGTTCTTAGACGCGATATTTCATACTCAATCTCCCGGTCTCGAGGTGGCATCGCTCGTGAATTCCACGGTGTTTTTGTTTGGCTTGCCGGTTCTGTTGAAAGGCTTGACCGGTCTCGCGACGGCGAACGCGTGGTTTCTCGGAACGGTACGTTTACATGATTTGTTTGTATATATAGAGAGAGAAAGTGATGACTGATAAGCACAGATACTTCTGACGCGTTGTTACGACGCGTAACGAAGCAACCGCGAGAACTTTTCTCGCGAGACGGCCGCGCGTGAGAGAAGGACGTTTCGTTCGAGACGCGACGATCCGTCGGGATCGCCCCGTCTCTCTCGAAACCGTTTGTTTTCAATCTGATTCTCTCCATGGTTACTTTTTTCCACCGTTTTTTTTGCGCTTACTTTTTCTTCGCGCGGATGTCTGACTGACGACGTTCTTCTCCCCTCGCAGGCTATCTTTGCGGCGTTTGGCTTTCGAGGCTACCTCCTCGTCTGTCTCTACTTCATTCTCGGCTCCGCCGTGACAAAGATTAAACTCGAACAAAAAGAAAGAGAGGGCACGGCAGAAGCAAACAGTGGTCGAAGAAACGTAGGTTCCGTGTGGGGTTCTGGGAGTGCCGGGGTACTGTGTGCCGCGCTCGCGTTGGCGTATCCGCAATACGATTCCATCTTGCGTCTCGGCTTTGTCGCTTCGTTCTGTAGTAAGCTGAGCGATACGACGGCATCGGAGGTTGGCAAAGCGTACGGTAAGACGACGTACAATTCGCTGCCACCGTTCAATTCCGTGCCGAGAGGGACAGAAGGTGCGGTAAGTTTAGAAGGGACGTTGGCGGGTGTAGCGGCTAGTTTTGTGTTTGCCGGCGTGGCGGCGCTTCTGGGCGAGTTGAACACGGCGACGTCGTCATCGTCGCCTTTACTCGCGGCTGCGGTGTGTGCGTTCGCGGCGTTCGTGGCGACAACGTTCGAGTCTGCGCTCGGTTCATTGATGCAAGGCAGAAAAGGGTGGGAGTGGTTGACGAACGATGTCGTCAATGCGATTCAAATAGCGATAGCGGCGATAGTAGCGATTGTTTTGGGCGCGGCTTTATAGAAGAAGTGTATGCGTGCGTGCGTGCGTGTGTTTTCAGGTGTAATTGTATTAATTTTATATGAACAACGTTTTCTTTCTTTAGTATTTGTTATGTATCGAATTATCTTAAAGCCTCGCGCGGTTCGGTCCTTCTGCGATGGTTTTCCCTTGGTGCGCGCAATTCGTTAAGTACGCGCACGGCTCGTATAACCCGCCGTACTTCTTGCCGAATTCAGTCAATCTGGCGTAAATTTTCTTCGCGCCCATTTGATCCGCCCAGTGTAAAATCCCACCACGAAACGGAGGAAATCCCATACCAAGAACCGACGCGACGTCAACATCCGCCGCTTTCACCGCGACGCCTTCGTCTAACACTCTGCACGCCTCGTTAACGACTGGGAAAAAAATCATTTCTACGATATCTTGCGCGGAAAAGCCGAGTTGTTCCGGGTGGCCCGGTAACGGTACTTTGCGATTTTTTCGAGCGTTTTCGATAAAAGGCGCGATCGCGTCCATATCTGGCGAAGCTTTGCGTCGGTCGTCGTAGGAATAAAATCCACTCTTCGTTTTCTCGCCTAAGCGCTTCGCATCGAGAAGCGAAGGAATCAACGGCGATTCATACACTCGTTCGGGGAAGTCTTCGATGAAATTCTTGCCGACGTGGACGCCAACTTCCATTCCGACTAAATCTGCCAATCGAAACGGACCCATGGGCATACCAAACATAGAAATCACTCTGTCGATGGCGTACGGGTCACACCCAAGGTCCACCAAAACCGTAGCGGACATTGTGTACGGAAAAAACACTCTGTTGACGCAAAATCCCGTGCAGTTCCCAACCACCACGGGCGTCTTTTTTATCTTCTTGGAAAACGCCAAAGTATCGACCAAAATCTGCGGCGGTGTTTGGTCCACGCGAATGATTTCAAATAATTGCATGACGTGCGCCGGAGAGAAGAAGTGTGCGCCAATCAACCGTTCCGGATTACGCATTTCGGACGCGCACTTTGCGATGGAAATCGTCGACGTGTTCGTGCTCAATATGCACGACGGTTTCACGATTGATTCCAACGTCGAGAAAATCTTCCTCTTCAAGTCCAAGTTTTCGATCACAGCTTCGATGACCATATCGACGTTCGCAAAGTCTCTGTCGTCCAGGGTACCTCGTACGCGTCCAACAATCGCTTTCGCCTTTTCCGGTTTCATCTTACCTTTTTTCACCATCGATCCGATGTTCGCTTCGATGCGTTGGATACCGGCTTGAAGAAATTCCGGTTTGATCTCTTTCAACACCACCTCCATGCCGCTCAGAAGACACGCGGTGGCGATGCCACTCCCCATCAAACCACCGCCAACCACGCCGACGCTTTTCACTTCACTCGGCCGTAACTTTTGATCCGTAATCCCCGGCACAGACGCCGTCGCTCTGCTGGCAAAGAAAAAGTGCACCAATCCTTTCGCAGCGGGCGATTTTACCGCCTTTTGAAACATCTCCGATTCTTTCCTCAACCCTTCCGCGCTCCCTTTCTCCAATCCTACTTTCACCGCCTCCACGCAATACGACGCGTGCGGTAAAACCGCTTTGATCTTCTTCGCCTTCCCTTCCGCCACCGCCATGATCCCCATCGTCTGCTTCGCGTCTCTCGGCAACTTATCCGTCCTAGTCAGCGAAAATTGCCTCTGCTTTTCTCCGTTTGCAATTCTTTTCGCCACGCGCACCGCGGCTTCGACCACTGCTCGATCGTTCCCGCTCTTCCCGTCGTCTTCGACGACTTCGTCCACCAATCCCAACCGCGCGCCTTCCTCGCTCGTAATCTCTTTCGATTGCAACATCATCTCCAACGACTTTTCCAGACCAACTAACCTCGGTAGCCTTTGCGTCCCACCGAACCCAGGGATGACCCCGAGTTTCAGCTCCGGCAATCCTAACTTTGCGCCTCTCGTCGCCACGCGCGCCGCGCACGCCATCGAAACTTCCAGACCGCCCCCTAAGGCCAAATTCGATATCGCCGCCACGCACGGTTTCTTGCCGTTTTCCACCAAACGCGTTAAAATCTCGTTGAAATCGCTCACGTTTTCCGTCTTCTCACCTCTGGTTGTTTTCCCTAAGTGTGCGATATCGAATCCGCCGCTGAATATGCCGTTCTCTCCTCGTAAAACGATCGCGTCGATCGCGTCGTCGTCTTGCGCCGATTGGACATTCTCCCGAAACGAGCGGAGGAGGGACAGCGCGAGCGCGTTCACCGGTGGGTTTTTCAGGGTGATAATCGCCACGTTTTGGTTCTCGGTGCCTCGAACAACGTCTACAGTGGTCGTCATTGTGCTTTTGAGACGGTGGTGGCACGCGTGGGAGTCTTCTGTGAAACGCGCGTAACTGTTTTCCGATTTCTACTCGTGATGAGGGAAAAGAACGCGCGCTATAAACGAGAACAAAAGAAAAGCGTTCTGGGACGAATACTGCGCGCGCGTGCTCACGGGCGAATGGTATGAGTAGTACGAGTCGTATAAATCGTGTTTTGCCCTTGCCAGAAACAACGCGCGAGTACTAATGTGAAGCGTATTTCGGTTCTCTCATTCAGTCAGAAATTGACCCCCAAAGAGCAGACGTGTGAGAGGTTTGCTCGCGGTTACGGAAAATGTCCATCGTCGATTGATGTTTACCGACACATTGACCACACGCGCTCTCTTTTCTTCCACTCTTTTTGTTATCAGTCGCTTCCATTGACGACGACGACGACTTCTTCCATTGGCGCTGCTGTGTTGTCGTCCGTGGTGCGGGCGGCGGCGGCGTTGCGGTTACGGAAAAAGCCGCCTCCTCTTCCTCTTTTCTCGTCGCCGTTCGTCTTCGTCTTGAAACTTTTCTTGCCGCCGAGAATAAACGAGGCGTCGTGGAAGCTCCCGATTGCTTTGGACGCGCTCGATGTCGCTCTTTTTTTGTAATCGCTTTCGCTCAAGGTGGGCGTTCGGGCGAGTTGGTGACGAACGTACAGAGTCAACGCCGCGTAGGCGATGAAGCAGACCGATATGGCGGGCATGACGTATAAATAGACGACGGTCATCATGGTGATGTGGTTGATGGTGTCCGCGATTTTGTTGAAGAATGATTCGGGCATGGAGTACGAGAGCTGGAGGTGGCAGATTGGGAGGTGGAGGCCAGCGGTGGACTCGACGGAAGACGCCGGCGGTTGCCAGACGGACTGGTAGAAAGTATCCGTGGGTTCGATTTTGAAGTTTTGTTGCAACGGCACTTTCATGCCGACCGTGTTGCCAGTTCTCGCGTAGATTTCAAACTCCGGTGAGTGGTTCGTCGCGTTCGGAGAGAAGGACGTGTACGGATACGAGTCTTTCGAACCACCAAACGCGCGGAAATCCGTTTGGTACCCGTGCGCTAAAGAGTAGAAACCGGAGGCGCCTTGGAGGAAACCGGAAAAGTTGAACGCGCCGTAGAAGTTTTGGTTCCAGTCGCACGTTATATCGCCGGTAATTGGGCAGTTCAAGTACGTCTTCGAGGCGAACGAGTATACTTCAGTGCTCACTTTCTTGTTTTTCCTTCTCGTTTCACCTTCGCGGTGTTGCAAGGTGACTTTACGACGTAAATCCAAGCCTTGACCGAAATCCGCCCACGCCTGGACGGCGGGCGCGAACATGGATTCTTCGCCTTTTTTCGCGTTTTTAAAGTGTTCTTTGATTTCTTCGTATTGGCCACCGGTGATTTGTTTCCCAGACACAATTTCAATGTGATTGGTGGTCGGATAGACGATTCGGTCGCTCCAATCGCCATCAGTTCGACGAAGAAAGGTCGTGGCGTTGCCTTTGGAGACGCCCAGACCAGTTTTGAGACGGTACGGCGTCGCGCCGGCGCGAAGCATAGTTTGCGCGTCCGTTCCCCAGGGAACGTGGTCAACGTCGAGCGTGTCGATGTCGCGAATGTTGTGTACGGCGCGGACTTTGTTATCTTGTCCGTTGCTACCACTGCTCACGGCATTCAAAAGTGGATCGTCGAATCCAAAAATCCACTCTTTCGCCGAGCGTTTTACGAGTAAACCGGAAGCCGTGGAGTTTAGAAAATCACCAATAGTAAACTTCAACAACGCGGGGAGACCGAAAGTCTGAGCGATGTATCCGAGATAACCTTTCATAATTTGTGATTGCGCATCGTCGGTGAACCCAAGCTCGGCAGTCAGCGCGCTATCTGGCGTTTGGAGGTACCGTAAAGCCGTGTATCCCGTGACGTCTTCGGTGATGTTCTGGAAGAAGTATTTCAAAGCCTGTGCCGAGGAGACATTCGCAACGTACGGAGCGTACGGTGGAGGAATACCCTGCGCAATTTGCATGCCAGTTACATATCCATGCACTTCAAAAACATCAGTTGGACCGCTCGACGCATCTATACCAAACGCTTCGTACATGGGCGCAAAAACAGCCGGCGGTAACGGCAAAGTAGTAATCGGTACGCCGTCACCGAAAGAGACGCTGAAAGAAAAGAGTTGTCCCAACGCGAGATCTTCCGCGGTTACTACTCCTGATGTCACCGCCGCCGATAAATCCGCAAATGATGACGATAAGACTGGATCGTACGCACACGCGTTGATAAAACCAACCATCGCCTCGTGTAAGCCTTTTAACGTTTGCGGCAACGCCGAGAGCGCCAAATTGAACTCGCTTCCGGCAGATTTGATGATTTCCACGTACGCCGGGTTGATTGAGATGATCTGTTTTCACGGAAAGGAGCACAATACACACGTCAGTTTAGAATAATAGATGCGACGACGGAAGAACGAAGCAAAACATATAATCATTAAAAAAAAAAGAGAAACGTCCGTACCTCGCTCTCCTCCCACGCTCTTTCCGTCCCCCAATCGACTTTCCCGTACAAAGTCTCCACGAACCCAACCTCGCTCCCATCCTCGCTAAACGTCACGTTCTGTTTCTTCGACACTCCGTCTTTAATCACGAACGGCCCAACCTCCTCTAACTTTGGCGCTTCCAACCCGCTCACAAACTCGGATGGATTCGTCAGGTTCCAAAAATACACCTCCGCTCTCAAATAGTTCTCGCACGTCGAATTCGTTCTGGAAAAACACTCGTCCTCTCTTTTCAACGCGTACGATTCCATCGGATTCATCGCGGGTATGTACACCAACCCCAGGCACAAAAACACCCCCAACACGAGCACGGACGCGGACAACGCCACGTGCAAAAAATGGTTCTTCACCCCCATCCCGGCGCCGCCGTACGTGGAGAGCACTTTCGTCGTGTTTGACTTTTTCGTGTGGTTTTCCTTCAGATCGGTCAAAAATTGCGCCTCTTCGCTGTTCCCCCCTTCATCGTCGTCGTCATCGTCATCGTCACCACCTCCTCCAGTCAAAGAGGATCTTCCGGGAGGAAACAGATTTTCACGCTCGTCTTTCTCTTCTTCTTCTTCCTCGTTTCGATCGAAGGAGGACATCTCTCTCTCTGTTTTTAGATGAACTTTTTTCTTGCTATTTTTAGCGTTTTTTAATGACGATTNTCGNCTCTCTTTCGCGTATTTTTTACACAAACTGCCCAATACGACAAAAAGGCAAACGATATATGCGATGTACTCTCTTTCTCTCTCTCTCTCTTTAAACGACCACCACTGAACGACGCACCTCTTTTTTATGCCATTCGTTCCTCCTCCCGCGCGTCGTCTGTGCGGAATTTCCAGCAGTACCAGGCACCCGAGTCTTCTTCAGCGGAGACGAGAAGACTGTTAAGAAGAAGAAAAGAGAGAAATGCATCGATTCTCCCCCACAGCACGACATAAAAAATCGGAATTTACACACATACAAATATGCGTTCTCAAAACGAAGCAGACGACAGAGAGCGGATGCGCGCTTTGCGAGAACGGCTGGAGACGTTTCGTACTACGAATACGAACACCACGAATACACAGCAAGAACATTTACGACGGAGAGGAGGCGAGGAGGAGCTTTTCCATGATGATGGATTTAAGGGAAGAGAATTGGTGGTAAGTCCGGTGAGGAGGATAAAAACGACTCTGACGACGAGGAGAGGAGGAGAAGACAAGCACGAAAAAGGAAATATTAACAACAACGGTGAATGCGAGGACGAATTCGGGTTTTCGGCGCGATCGCCGCCGCATTCGCATTCGCATTCGCCGAGGATATCTGCGAATTTAAATTTGGGAAAGCCGAGGCGGATTCCGATTGGTGTCGTTGAAACCGCCGAAGGAGGCGCGAAGAAGAAGGATCCGAGACGACGACCTCCTCAGCAGAATACGACGAATCATAATCGCGGCGATGATAGAAACACTACTAGCAGTAGCAAAGATAATTTAGGCAATTTTCTTCGTTACCAAAAAGAAACGAGACAAAGAAAAGACGCCGAGTTTGCCGTCGCTTCGGCGGTGGAATCCGCTCGATCGAAGATATTTATGGAAGTGACGAACTTTTTGAACGAGGAGTTGTTACCCGAAGACGCGGACGTGGTTTCGGTGGCTATATGTCAGAAATTTGCGGAACTCGCCGTGCGCAATCAAANGTTAGTGAGGTCGGCGAGCGAGGCGAGAGAGATTATCGACCGATTGTCCGCTGAGTTAAATTCTTTCCGCGATTCGTGCGAGCAATGATGTAGTTTTTAGAGCGTCGCGTTGTAAAATATACGAGGAAAAACGCATACATTTTTGCGCGTCTNTTTGTTCGTGCGTATGTGTGTGTATGTGTACAATGTACAATTTCAAAAGAGAGTTCAGCTCACTCACTCGTCGCTCTTTTCGTAGATTTTCGGCGTGTCCAAGTTTGACATCATCCCCATGCCGTACGTAAACGTGCCGGCGAAAATCCAAAAAATAATCAAGCCGCTCACGATGCTCACGTGCAACTGACACAAGTCGTCGCACTCGTTCACTTGACTCCCGGAGCCTTTCGAAAAGAGCAAGTCTCGTCTCTTTTCTCGCTTCTCCGCATCTCGCGTGCAATCAGCGTTGCCGCCGCTATTTCCGCTACCTTCAACTCTTCCGGCGGTCTCGCCGCCTAGGACGCCGGCGACGAACGTCCTCTCCGCCGCACCCAACGCCTTCATCAACGCACGGAACAACGCCAGATCGTCCTCTTTATCCTCCCCGCCGCACATAACAATCCCCACTCGATCTGTAGGCTCCTTATCCTCCTTGGAACGCCTCGTCAAATCGCCTAAGATTGNCTTCACTCGTTCGTCCAACTCGTCCGTTTTTGTCGTCGTCGTCCTCGTCGCGTACTCAAAGTCCTCTTTTTCGTCGTCGCAGTTCCAATACCGCACGCGACCGCCGAGCGAGTTTTCGTCGCGCGAGTTCTCCGCCGTCGAGGCGACGGAAAAGCGTTTCTCTATTTCCTCTTTCACCGCGTGTTGTCGTTGTTGTTGTTGTTTGTTTTCCTCCTCCTCGAAAACGGCTAAACCTCGGCGCGAACACCGACGATACCGTCGACGACGACGATTTCGAGAAAGACAAAAACTTCGCCATCTGCTCGTCGTCCTCTGCCGTCCATCGCGGTTGGTCTAAAACGATCGTCACTTCCGCTTTCATCTCATCATCATCATCATCATCATTCTCCGACTGGAACAAACCTCCCACCAAAAGCTTCTCTAAAACCATTCGCTCGTTTTGTACTCGTCCGGCGTAGAGGGCGACGTTGTCTTCTGTTTCCTCGGATGATTTCGAATGCATCGATGAGAATGCCGTTGCTTTTTCTTCTTCTTCTTCTTTCACAAGATGACGACGAGCAACGGGAGGAGGAGAGAAAAACATCATCGCCGGTGCCGCTTGGACGACATCGACGCGCGCCGCTTGGTGGAAGAAGAGCATCGCGAACGCAAAAAAGGAGAAGCGTGATGAGAACTTCATCGTCTCTGTTCGTTTTGTTGTTCGAAGAAGATGAATACTAAACGGTACACGTTCTCTCTCGTAGTAGTAGTAGGAGGAGGAGTCCGTCGTGTGTTTTTGTGCCTCTTTTTGTGTTGAAGAAAGAAAGAGAGGTTTTTTGAAGCGTACGCGTACGAAAAGGGAGTGAGGAGTACGAAAGACGCACGCACGAGTACGAAAGAAGCGCTCACAAAGCGAACGTTTGAGTGAGGAAGAAGCACTCGTGAGTGCGTCACGCCTTACTCCTCTTGGAAATATTCAAAAAAAAAAAAGGTGCGTGACGAGATTGTTTTG
>JGI20155J14468_10002333_pt1 | contig 14058 bp, 21 predicted proteins | sample COG_05_FD_14468 | JGI IMG/M metagenome (IMG submission 14468) | reverse complement strand
AACACCAAATTGAAAAAGTTGGTAAAGAAATGCGAAAAATGATGTGGCCTGATTCCACAGAATAATCTTTTTTTATTTTATATTTTTCTTAATTTAGATACACCTGTATTGATATGATCAATAATCGTTGGCAATGGTGTACCTGGACCAAATACATGGTCCACTCCTGATTTAACTAAATCCTTATGATCAATTTCTGGAATTACTCCTCCCCCTACAATTAACACGTCTTTGATTCCTTTCTTTTTGAGAGTTTTTACAACTCTTGGAAATAATGTTCCGTGTGCACCGTTTAACAAACTCATTGCAACTGCATCTACGTCTTCATCTTCTGCAATTTGTGCAATTCTGTCTGGGGTAGCAAACAATCCTGAATAAATTACTTCCATTCCTGCATCTCTGAATGCTCTACAGAGAACTAATGCTCCTCTATCATGACCATCTAAACCTAATTTGGCAACTAAAATTTTGACATTACGTGATGTTGCTTTTTGCTTCATATTTTCGTTTTATTATGTATATTTTAAAAGGTTTAGTCTTTGACAATAAAACCTGAATTTACCTTGTTTAGAATTTTAAAATGCTCAAAATAACTGATCTACTTAGATCTAATGGATTCTTCTAATTTTATTGAATATGATCAATTGAACTATCTGTTTAAATTACACCTCCAAATTACTCCTGTATGTCTAATAATTCAAATGATACAATTTTCATTGGTAAAAAACCATTAATGACCTATGTCACCTCTACCATTGTTCAATTAGCTACTAAACCTAATGTGACTATCAAAGCAAGAGGGTTAACTACTGCAATTGCAATAGATGTTGCTCAAGTGGTCTTAAAGAAAACTAAACCTGCATTTACAATTGATAATGTGGCAATTGGTTCAGAATCTTTAGTATCCTCTGATGGTCGAAATAGAGATGTTTCTACAATTGAAATTTCTATAAAAAGGACCGCAGCATAAGGATATCATTATGGTTGCTGCCAATTCGACTCCTAGTTGTTTGCGTTGTGGAAAGAATTCACTCCTTACTGATGATGTAACTGGAGAACAATTTTGTTCAAAATGTGGTTATGTTGTTTCAGAAAAATCGCAAGAATCTGGACCTGAATGGAGATCCTTTCAAAAAGATGGTGGTGCTGATCCTGCAAGAACTGGTGCTCCTTCATCATTAATGATACATGATATGGGATTGTCTACTGTAATTAATCCATTAAACAAAGACGCATCTGGAAAACCATTATCAACTTCAATGAAAAGTACAATTGAACGTCTTAGAACTTGGGATAGTAGAAGTCAAGTTCACGAACCTGTAGATAGAAATCTTAGACAAGCTGAGTGATTTAAATAAATTAAAGGATAAAGTTTCTGTTCCTGCAAATGTTCTTGAAAAAGCTGCTTATATTTATCGAAAGGCACTTGAGAAAAAATTAGTTAGGGGACGTTCAATCTCTGCAATGATAGCTGCATCTCTTTATGCTGCATGTCGTGATACTGCAACTCCTAGAACCTTGAAAGATATCGCAGATTCTGCAAACGTAAAACGAAAAGATATTGCAAGATGTTATAGATTATTGCATCATGAATTAGAATTAAAAATGCCTGTAGTTGATTCTATTCAATGTATTGCCAGAATTTCAAGTAAATTAGAAATTTCTGAAAAAACAAAACGTTATGCCGTTAAAGTTCTAAAAGAAGCTCAAGAAAGAAAGGAATCTGCAGGTAAAGATCCTATGGGACTTGCAGCTACTGCATTATACTTGTCATGCGTTAAAAACGGAGTATCCATTACTCAACGAGATCTTGCTGAAGCAGCTGGTGTAACTGAAGTAACAATAAGAAATAGATACAAAGGTTTGAAAGCTGATCAGGCTCCAAAACCTAAGAATTCTTCTGAATAATTTTAAATATTTTTGTTATTTTACAAAATAGAAAATCTACATAAAGCCTAAAATTTTCTATAGGTTATGGATGTTAGTCCTTTAAATTATAAATTAACTTTTGAACCTGATCTAAAAAAATTCACTTTTACTGGATTGGAATCTATTTCAATTAATTGTAAAAAATCTGTTAACTCTATCACTATGAATTGTGCCGAATTAAAAATAAAATCCTGTATTGTAAAATCTGGAAAAAAAATTATTAAATCATACCCTAAAACAAATGAAAAAAAAGAGGAATTACAAATTAAACTAGCTGAAAAAATACGTGGATTATGTACAGTTGACTTAGAATTTGAGGGTATTTTGAATGATAGATTATTGGGATTTTATCGTAGCAGATATGAACAAAATGGTAAGACAAAATATCTTGCAACTACTCAATTTGAAGCTGCAGATGCTAGACGTGCATTTCCTTGTTGGGATGAACCTGAGGCTAAAGCAACTTTTGAAATCTCAATTATTGCTGATAATCAATTTACTGCAATCTCTAACATGCCAGTAAAAACAAAGAAAAAAACTGGTAAAACTACACTTTATAATTTTCAAAAAACCCCTCTTGTTTCAACATATTTGATTTATCTTGGTGTTGGTGAATTTGAATATCTTTCAGGAAAAGCAGGTAAGATACAGATTAGAGTTGTAACTACAAAAGGCAATACATCTAAAGGTAAATTTTCTTTAGAATTAGGAAAAAAACTTCTTACTTCATATGAAAAATATTTTGGAATAAAATTCCCGTTACCTAAACTTGATTTAATTGCAGTTCCTGATTTTGCAGCTGGTGCTATGGAAAATTGGGGTGCTATTACTTTTAGAGAGACAATTTTGCTTTATGATCCAAAAACATCTTCAACTAGAACTAAACAATTCATCGCAGAAGTTATTTCTCATGAAATAGCTCACATGTGGTTTGGAAACTTAGTTACTATGAAATGGTGGAATGATTTGTGGTTGAATGAAAGTTTTGCAACTTTTATGGCAACTAAATTTGTGGATAAATTTTATCCTGAATGGGATTTGTGGAATCAATTTGTTGAAGATGCAATGAATGTAGCTATGGGACTTGATTCGCTTAAAACAACTCACCCAATTGATGTTAAAGTCAATTCTCCTGCTGAAATTCGTGAAATCTTTGATGCAATTTCATATGATAAAGGTGGATGTGTGTTAAGAATGCTGGAGAATTATGTCGGTGAACCAAATTTCCAAAAAGGTTTGAAAAAATATCTTTCAGATTTTAAATACAAAAATGCTAAGGGTCAAGATTTGTGGGATGCTATTGGAAAGGCTTCTAAAATGCCTGTCACTTCTATGATTAACACTTGGCTAAAGCAGCCTGGATTCCCTCTTGTTGAAATTAATCAGGATGGTAATAATTTGAAAATTAAACAAAAGCGTTACTTACTTGAATCTAATAAAAAATTTAGTAAGGGTTTGTGGTCAATTCCATTGTCTCTAGGTTTGGAAAAAGAAACTTCCAAAACATTATTTTCTAAAAAATCTATGTCAGTGAAATTACCTAAAAACACAATTGGGTTTGTTGCCAATTATGGTAGAAAAGGATTCTATCGCGTTAAATATGATGAGGGAATTTTACTTGATCTTAAAATGTTGGTAGATGAAAAGCGTATGCCTCCAATTGATAGATGGGCTGTACAAAATGATTTATTTTCTTTGTGTGTTTCCGGCGATGAACAAGTACGAAATTACCTTGATTTCTCTGATGCATATTTTGATGAAGATAGTTACCTTGCATCTGTTAATGTTGCACATAATTTAGCATCCTTGTATTTCCGTGCATTTGATGAACCTTTTGTTGAAGAAATTAAAAGTTATGCTGTAAATTATTTCAGAAAAATCTTATCAAATCTTGGATGGGAACCTAAAAAATCTGATAAACATACTGATGCATTACTCGAACATTTGCAATAGCTGTGTTGGGAAAAATGAATGATGATTCTGTTACTGATGAAGCAATTAAAAAATATAAAAAATTCTTAAAATCTCCAAGAAGTTTATCTCCGGATTTAATTGAAACAATTTGTTCTATTGCAGCTTGGAATGGAAATTCAAAAACTTTTGCTGAATTAAAAAAATTATATACAAATGCAAAAACAATGGAGGAAAAACTTCGTTTCTTGGGTGCAATGTGTGGATTTCAAGATAAAAAATTACTGATTAAAACACTTGATTTCTCCCAAACTGCTGCTGTAAGATCTCAAAATATGCAACTCCCGATAATGAAAATTGCTGGAAATCCCTACGGTGATAAGGTTTTGTGGTCATGGCTAAAGAAAAATTGGAAAAAAATCAATAAAAAAGTAGGACATGGAAATCCTTTGTTTAATCGTATTGTTGCTAGTATTACTGGAGTCGCTGATGATTCTATGGAAAAAGAAATTAAATTATTTTTTAAAAATAACCCTACACCTGGAACTGAAAGGACTCAAAGTCAAACTTTAGAACGAATTAGAATTAATTCTAAATTCTTAAGAACCATGCGAAAAGAATTCAAAAATGGCTAAAAAATTAGGTCCTCCAATATTTCTTGGTGTTTTTACTGTTTTAGCAATTGTATTTTTAACAGGTGGTGCTACTGATGATAAGGATCCTCTTCGTGAAAATTTTCAAGTGGAGGCAATCTATTATGATGCTGGTTATGTTGAAATTTCTTATTTTGATAAATCTGAAAAAACAACTTCTGTAATTCTTGAAATACTTGGAATGGAAAATTCATTTCAAAAATCTTTTTCTGATTCTCAGTTTATTGAAATTGTACCATTTACAAACGAACCAAAATATGGTTGGGCTATTCATCCAATAGTTTTAGAAGTTGAACATGAAGAATTTGGTCATGTTCAAATTAAGACTGAAATTCATGAAATGAATACTCCTATTCCAAACACTATCTATGACCCATCCTAGATCGCATACAACATTTTATTGTACTTCCAAATCTAATTTTATAGTGGACTTACTTTCTGATTTAAAAAAAGGCAAACGTGGTGCAATTGCTAAAGCAATAACAATTGTTGAAAATGATCAAAAGGAAACAAAAAAACTCTTAAAAAAAATTTTCAAAGATTCTGGTAATTCCAGCATTATTGGAATAACTGGTCCTGCTGGAGCTGGAAAAAGTTCCCTTATCAATAAAACAGCAATGTCTCTAAAAAAATTAGGTTCTAAACCTGCCGTATTAGCAATTGATCCTACTAGTCATGTTACTGGTGGTGCCATATTGGGTGATAGAGTTAGAATGACTGAATCTACTGATTCTGGAACATACATTCGAAGTATTGCATCAAGAGGTGCTACCGGAGCTGTTTCCCACTCATTAAGAAATAGCATTCGAGTTTTAGAATATGCTGGGTTTAATCCAATAATTATTGAAAGTGTTGGTGCTGGACAAACCGAAGTTGAAATATCTAATATTGCTGATATCACTGTAGTTGTTTTTAATCCAAATACTGGAGATAGTATTCAAACCATTAAAGCTGGATTAACTGAAATTGGAGATATCTATGTAGTTAACAAAAGTGATCTTCCTGGAACTAACCAACTTTTTGATGCTGTACGAGATTTCATAGGTGATTCTAAAAGAAATCCTACGATTCTAAAGACCTCTGTTAAAAAAAATTCTGGAATTACTGTTTTTGCAAAAACTCTCAAAGATATGATGAAAATAAAGAAGAATTTTAAAACTGAAAAGGATTTAGAGCGATTTGAAGCAGAATTGAAGGATATTGTTTTAAATAACATCAAAGAAAAGGTTGAAGAAATGGTTGAATCCAACAAAACATTCTCAAATTATATTAAAAAATTACAATCTAAAAAAATAGATCCGTTTACTGCTGGAGATAAACTAAGTAAATCTTTGATAAAGTGATATTATGGCTGCAAAAAAATCTACAAAATCAAAGGCTACTGAGAAGAAAATTTTTACTGATTCTGAATATTCTGTAAAACGAATTTACCAAAAATCTAACAAAAAGAAACCTGCTGAGGATTCTGGAAAATACCCTTCACTAGAGGTATACATCCTGGAATGTTCCGTGAAAGATTTTGGACTATGAGACAATATTCTGGATTTGGTGATGCAAAATTAACCAATGAACGTTTTAAATTTATGCTTGAAAAAGGCCAGACTGGCCTTAGTATGGCATTTGATCTTCCAACTCAAATTGGATATGATTCAGATTCTCCACAAGCTGAAGGTGAAGTTGGAAAAGTAGGTGTTTCAATTACTTCAATTAAAGATATGATGACTGCTTTTGATGGGATTCCTCTTGGAAAAGTTAGTTCATCAATGACAATTAATTCAACTGCATCAACACTACTTGCATATTATATTGCAGTAGGTGAATCTCAGGGATTCAAAAGTACAGAACTTAGAGGTACAACTCAAAATGATATCTTAAAAGAATACATTGCAAGAAATACCTACATCTATCCACCGCAACCTTCTATGAGGTTAATTGGTGACATGATTGAGTTTTGTGCAGAAAAAGTCCCATCATGGTATCCCTGTATCCATATCTGGTTATCANATGAGAGAAGCTGGTTGCACAGCTACTCAAGAAATTGCATTCACATTAGCAAACGCAATTGCATATATCCAAACTTGTTTGGATAAGGGATTAAAAATTGATGACTTTGCACCACGTCTGTCATTTTTCTTTTGTTGCACAATTGAGTTCTTTGAAGAAGTTGCAAAATTCAGAGTTGCAAGAAAGGTATATGCAAAAATCCTAAAAGAAAAATTCCATGCAAAGAATCCTCGTTCATTACAATTAAAATTCCATACTCAAACTAGTGGTGAATCACTAACTGCACAACAACCTAATAACAACATTGTACGTGTTGCAATCCAAACAATGGCAGCTGTTGCTGGTGGTACTCAATCTCTTCATACTAATTCTAGAGATGAAGCCCTTGCTTTACCTACTCAGGAATCTGCAAAAATTGCTCTTAGAACTCAACAAATTGTCGCACATGAAAGTGGTATTACTAAAACTGCTGATCCTCTTGCTGGCTCATATTATCTTGAAGAATTATGTGATCAAATTGAGGCTGACGTTTGGAAATATTTGAAGAAAATAGAAAGAATGGGAGGTTCTGTCAAAGCAATTGAGAAAGGTTTCTTCCAATCTGAAATTAGAGCAAATGCATACCGTCTAAAGAAAGAAACTGATAATGAAGATAGAATAATCGTTGGTGTCAATAAATATTCTGAAGAAGAGGAACAACCTGAATTACTTAGAATTGATGGTAGAATTGAGGTTCAACAAAAGAAGGCACTTAAGAAATTACGTGCTGATAGAGATTCTAAAAAATTAGAAAAAGCATTATCTGCAATGCAAAGTGCAGCTGACACTGAAGAAAATCTCATGCCATACATTGTTACAGCTGCAAAAGCATTTGCAACCACTGGTGAAATTAGTAATACTTTCAGAGAAGTTTTTGGTGAGTATCGTCCAAAGGAGGTCTTTTAATTGAAAATTGATCATATTGCAATTGCAGTGAATAATGTGGAGGAATCTGCAAAAGTGTATCAGCAAGCATTGGGTGCTGATCATGTAGAATTTGAAACCGTAGAAAATCAAGGAGTTAAAGTTGCAATAATTGAATTAGAAAATGGACGAATTGAATTGATGCAACCAACAAATGATTCGAGTCCAATTAAAAAATTCCTTGATAAAAAGGGCCAAGGACTTCATCACATGGCATTAGACACTGATAACATTGAAGGTGAAGTTGAAAGAATGGAGGGTTGTGGTATACAATTCTTGGGAAAAATTGGNCCTGGATCTGCAGGAACTAAAGTTACNTTCATTCATCCAAAATCTTTAGATGGTGTTTTAACTGAACTTTGTTCCCATCCAAAATANATTCTTGAATTTTTAAAAAATATTATATTTCTAATCTATTTTTCAAATCTTTCACTTTTTCTATAATTTTATTTTTATCNTGTTCTGTAATGTTTGATTTTTGTATCTCATTTTGTATTTGATTTATTATTTCTATGATGCCTCCGTTTAATGTTACTTTGCTAAAATTTGATTTATTGAATCCTTGAGTATCTGTTTTATCTATTTCTTGAATTCCCTCTGGTAATATTTCATATATTTTGATTAATTTCTCCTCTTGTCTTTGTGGTGACATTAACACAAATTCATTTTTTCTTAATTCTTCTAATTCCTGTTTGATTTTATCTTCTGATGCTCCAAGGATATCTGTTATTTGATCTATATTGCATGATTTAATTTGTAACAGTCTCAATATTCTTCCCCAAATTGGTATGTTGGCACTCCAAAGTATTTCACGAGCTAATTGTGTTATTGAAAAAGATCCATCTGAATTTAATGAAATAAACTTTCTATCTTTAAGTGACGCTAACGTATCTAGTATTTTACCTACTCCGTGTCTTTTTAATTCTGAATTTTCTAAATTATTTTCGTCAAATGTTCCTTTTTCTTTAACTGCTAAAAATAATACTTCTAAATCTATAGTTCCTAATTTTCTCATAACCTACTTTGTCTTGAAGAATATATGTGGATTATGATTTTTGAATTTATGGTACATTATCTACTTCCAAAATTATCTTATGGGTATGATGAATTGGAACCATTTATTGATGAAGAAACTATGAAAATTCATCATTTAAAACATCATCAGACATATGTTAATGGTTTGAATGATTCTCTTGCTGAAATTGGTGCTGCATCACACCCAAAATACATATCTGCAATTCTTGCTGAATTAAGTTCTATTCCTGAATCAGGACGCTCATCAATTAATTTTTTTGGTGGTGGTTTTGAAAATCATAGACTGTTTTGGGAAACCTTAACTCCTAACGGTGATAAAATACCTGGAGGAAAATTAGAAGATCAAATAGATGTTTATTTTGATAATTTTGAAAATTTTAAAAAAATCTTTTCTGAAAAAGCTACTTCTATACAAGGTAGTGGATGGTGCTGGTTAGTTTTTAACGAAACATATCATAAAGTTGAAATTATTACAACTTCGAATCAAACTAGTCCTTGGACTCTTCAAAAAACACCCTTATTGGGACTAGATATGTGGGAGCATGCATATTATTTGAAACATCAGAACAAACGTCCTGATTATGTTACATCCTGGTGGAATGTTATAAACTGGGATTATGTTGTTAATAGATTTGAAGAAATTTTTTAGTTTCAAAAAAGATTCATTAAGAATACCGCCAAATTATTTTCATGGATATGATGCTTGAAGAAGAATTAATTGATTTAATGACGTTTTGTTTACAAAATCCGGACTCATCAGATATTTCTGAAAAACATAATCGAATCAAAGAGATTGGGCAAGAAATCTATGATGATGGTGGTGATGATGCAATTGAAAATTTCTCATTTGTTTTAAAAAATAGAATTACACAAGAAATTGAAAAAGATCCGTCGCCATTGCTTTCGCTATGGCAAGGCCTAACTAGCAAATAGAAGAACAGTTTTTTTGAAACTTTATCCTCTACCTATTCTGAAAATGGCTGTACTGCATGTTGGGCAGGTGCCTTTGATTGCAGGTTTTCCATTTTTCATGGTGTATGGTGCAGGACTGCCGATTTCTCGTTTGTCGCGGCACTTTACACAATATCCTATTGTCATAATTCAAGTAGGCTCATTGTTATATTAGCGAGATCTTGTCGAACTTTTTTTACTAATAGGCAAACATCTGATCTCATTTTTTGCGTTCCGCAATCATTTTTTTCGTATTGGTCATAAGATAATTCTCATTAAATTATTTTTTATTTTAAATTTTTAATTACTGTAGTTTTATTTGAAATTACTTTTCCTGGATTAAGAATGCCATTTGGATCCATTTGCTGTTTGATTTTTTTAAATATTTGGAAATTTTTGTTACCGTATAATTGTTTTACAAATTCTGATCTAGCTAAACCATCTCCATGTTCTGCTGATATTGTTCCGTTATTTTCAATTATTTCATCAAAATACTCTGTTGCAATTTTTTTAATTATTTTTGTTTCATTTTTTTCCATAATTAAACGAACATGAATATTTCCATTTCCAATATGTCCATAACTAATTATTTTTGTTTTGTATTTTTTTTCAATTTTCTTTAGCGCTGAAAATAAATTTGATATTTTTTCTACGGGAACAGCTGCATCTTCAATTATGTGTGGAACTCTTTTCTCTTTTTTAATTGATTTTAAACTATAATGTAATGACGCATCTCTGTGTCTCCACCATTTACTCATATCTGCATTTCTAGTTAATTTTTGAATAATTTTGCCAGAGCTTTTTAAAATTATTTCTTTTTCAGAGTTCTTGATATTTTCATCATATTCTACAAAAAGTAAACATTTAGCTTTTTTACTAAACTTAAATTTTATTTGTTTTAGTGTATTTTTATCTACAAATTCTAGCGTAGATGGCTTTGTTTTATTAATTTCAATGCTATTTTTTGCTGCCTCAAATACTGAATTATACTCAATAATGAACAAAATTCTTTTTTTTGGCTTATCTATTATCTTTAATTTTGCAGTCAGAATTATTCCAAGAGTACCTTCAGAACCAATAATTATCTTATGTGCGTTTTTTTCTGATGTGATTTTATCGATTCTATATCCTGATGAATTTTTTGATGTTTTTGGAATCTTTTTCTTATCTAATTTAATATTCTTAAAAATTCTATTGCTGATTTTTTTCTTTAGGTAAAGTTATTTTATTTCCATTTCCATCAATAAATGTAATTTCTAAAACATTATCTATCATACTTCCATATTTTATGCTACGACTACCGCTCGAATTATTTCCTAACATACCTCCAATTGAACAAAAATTCCCAATTGATGGGTTTGGGGGAAAAAATTTTTTATTTTTTTGTAGAATTTGATCTAATTTGCCTTTTAATGTTCCTGAACCTACAACAACTGATTTTTTATTTAATTTGATTGTATTGAGTTCTTTCATATCCATAATAATTCCATCATTTAATGCACTACCTACTAATCCTGTTCCAGCTCCTCTAACTGTTACAGATATTTTGTATTTTTTTGCAATTTTAATTGTTTTAATGACATCCTCCTCATTTTTTGGAATAATTATTATCTTGGGGATAATTTGATATGAACTTGAATCTACGGAATAAAATTTTTTTTGATATTCTTTGTTTAAAACATCTCCTTTGATATTGGATTCTAATAATTTAAAAATTAATTTTTTCAATATTTGTTTAAAGTTTAACTCGATAATAATCCCATCTTTCAGGATCAAATTGTTGAACAAATTCTGCATCCTCTTTATTTATTCTAGATTTGATCACATCTCGTAATGCAAAACTTGTCATGTACTTGTATTTCATAGAATGTGCTTGCATGATGAACAAATGTCTCATTTCACTGCCTCCACGTAATCCCCAATACCCCATTTTCAAGGCTAAAGGTTCTAAAAATATCGTATTTTTTAAACCATAATGCTCATCTCTTATTTCTTCACGTAATTGATATTTTTCTAATGGACCTCCTTTAGAAAATCCCACAATTTCTCCCTTACTATCATTTAATCTGAGTGTATTGATTATTGTTTTTTCATCTTTAATTGACTCTTTAAAATGCTCTTTTCCAAATTGTAGGGGTTTTGGTAATTCTAAAAATATGTCATATAATGTTTGAACAAATTCTGAATCTTCTTGTAAAGATTGATTTTCTATTGTTGGAATTAATTTTAGATTTTCATATGAATGATCTGCTTGAATGGTTACTTCTTGTTGTCTAATTTTCATAAATGATAATACTGTATCAAAGAAATTTTTCCTCATCTCCTTTGGCAAAGTTTTCAGAATTGCTTTTGACATTGATGCTTCTTTATTCAAAATTTCTTCAAAATATGCCACTGCTGTTCTTATTATTATTGATGGTCTCCATGCAAGTGCGTGTGCATTCATTTTTGCCATTTCCATAGCTTTTGTAAAATCTCCTAATGCATAACCGCTAATTCTATCTACTACTGACAAATACCATCCCATTTCCATAATATGTTTTTGAACTTGCACATTATTTCTAGTGATTTCTGATTTTTCAAAACACTGGTTAATTTCTTCTTCTGCGTTCTCTCGTGCTTTCCCACTCCATGGATATGTTGTTCTCAATATCAAAATTTTATAATTTCTAAATCAATTTTTGCTGACGTTAGTAGTTCTCGAAGTTTTTTATCAGTTGAAATAAATTTCAAAACACTTTCTTCGTGTGGTTTGTCTACATTTTTTTGAGGATCAAAATCATGAAAAAGTGCTGCAACGTATAGATGTCTTTTATCTTCTTCCGTGAATTGTATTTTTTCTTGATTTATAGCTAAAAGTGATACATACGTAACTTCTAATTCATGATTAATGTTATGATATCCATAATATTCTGTTCCTAGACCTTGACTTTCAAACAAGTCAATTGTAAAATCTAACATTTCTAAATAGCAATCATTTTCTAATTTTTGCTGTGTCATTAAACTGAGAATTTCATTTCTCATTGAATGCACATTTGCAAATTTTTGCATTATATTTCGATCATAATTTGAGTTTTTAAATATGATCTACTTCTCTTTAAATGATTTAATGCAATTGATCGTGATATTCTTGATTTTTCTAATCACAAGATTCAATACAATTACTTTTCTCACTTTTTTTAATGTCTGTAGATTCTGATTTACTTCAAAAACTTATGGATTATACTACAAAAAATTCTCCTGAATTTACTATTTTTGTAAATGATCTGAATTTTACTTTATTGGACGTTTTAATTGAAAATTCCTCTATCCCTGTAAATGAACCAACAACTCGTGGTGGAGTGTATTTTTCAGAAAAATTTGCATATAAAATGAAAGGCTCTATTGAGGATCTTAGTGTTGTTTCATTACTCACCAAAAAAATGCTTGGTCCTAATACTGAATTTGGTGAACTAAAAATTACTGCTGAAATCAAATTAGGTGAAAAAATTATGCATGTCAACATATTTACTAATTTAACAAATAGTGTACAAACACCAAATTCAATTGAACTCAGTATGATTATTGTAAAATTAGAATCTGTCTAATCTTTTTTAAAATATTTGTCGTATTTTTCTTTTGATATTTCATCTGATAGTACTTCGTATGCCTTATTGATTTTAATCATTTCTTCTTCAGAATTCTCTTTTGTTTTATCTGGATGTGTTTTCTTTGCTAACTCTCTAAAATTCTTCTTAATTTCTTCAGGTGATGCATCCATTTCTACCCCTAAAATTTCATAATAATTTGGTAAATCATTGGTTGATGCATAATCTCTGTATTCTTTATCTTGTTTACTGTTGCCTCTTTTGCCAATTTCCTCATAATCATCTCCCCAGTCTGAATGATATTTTTCATATGTTTTGTCTTTTTTTGATTCATGTTCTTGTTTATCGTATGTTGTTTTTTTTCTTAATATTACATCTCTAGCTAAAAATAAAAATATTGCAATTACTGCAATTGAGAACCCTGCAAACAATATTATTTTTTCATCATCTGAAACTTTCAATTCTCTATTTGATTCGTTTTCTTGTGCATATGACATTTGTAATGTTCCAATCATGATTGTAAAAATTATTAAAAATTTGATTTTATTCATTTTTTTATACTAAATTTGATTTTTTGTTTGCTGTATTTAGTGGTATATTTTTAATTTTTAATTCATTACTTTCCTTCAAATTTAATAGATGTAAAATCAACTACTATTATGACTAAAATTGATGATTTGGTTTTGAATGGAAAGTCCTTTTTAGAAAATGGTGATTTTGATAAGGCTCTATCTTTTTTTGAGCAGGCGCTTCTTTTAGACTCAAAAAATCCTGATTTGTGGAATTTCAAGGGAACTGCTCTAAGAAGTATGGGGCGTTATGCTGAATCTATGGAATGTTTTAATAATTCTTTGAAACTTGATCCTCGTGATAAATTTTCATCTTGATTTTATCCACTAATCTTTTTAGTGATAATGTCCTAAGTATCTCATGACTAGAACCCAACGAAGAAGAGATACTGTACATCCTACAAGAGATGGAAAACATAATCCTGTATGTGTTGATCCTGATTGTAAGGATTGTCA
>JGI20155J14468_10002332_pt1 | contig 14059 bp, 16 predicted proteins | sample COG_05_FD_14468 | JGI IMG/M metagenome (IMG submission 14468) | reverse complement strand
TCGATAATAGAAAAAATTGGTATTTCTTTTGCTTCTCTTTTTCTTCTTAAGACAGAAAGAATATTATGAGCTTTCTTTTGTAAATCCTCACTAACTTGCCACCCTGAAGAATTAAATATATATTTTTCATTTTTATACATATTTTTTAATCTAAACTTCCTTCTTTTTCAGAAATTACTGCATTAATTATTTTTTCTTCTTCATTTGAAGAATCTATCTTTTGTTTTTCATCAATTATGTCAATTTCATTTTTACCAGCAGCACTTGTATTTTTTTTCTTATAAAAAAATGTACTGTCTCTTTGATTTATAGATTCTAATTCTTCATCTTCAGAACCAAATAAGTCAAAATCAAAAAATTTATCTAAAAATGATTCTTCCTCATTCGTTACATTATTGTTTTCTGTATCTTCTATATTAGTTTCTATGCTTTTTATTTCAGTTTTTAAATCTTCAATTCTCTTTTTTTCCTCTTCAGCATTAATACTTTCAGATTCTTTATCTTTTTCAACTTCAAATATAGGTTCAAAATTTATAATTTTATCTAATAGAGATTTATTAACTTCTTGAATAGAATTCTCATCATTGATTATTTTTCTAATATTTTTTTCTATCTCTTTTTCACCTAATGAAATTAAAAGTATTTCATCACTTAATGTTAAATTTTCATCTATATTATTTTCATTACTAAAAATAATATTTTCATCTTTTTCATTATTCAATATCTTACCCTCTGCTGGAGGCCTTAACTCAAAATTAGGAGGTACTGATAAAGGCTTACTTTCATAAACTTGAAATTCATCAGGTGCCTTTTTAATTATTCCTATTTTTTCTTTTACTCCACCACAGCCATATAAAAGGAGTATAATACATGTAGGTATAAAATATATCTTTAGTAAAGCACTCATAACAAATCAAACCTTTCTTTTTTTATTCTTAAACACTTCAGTATACAAAAATATACAGGCTCCTATGCATATACTAATATCAGCAATATTAAAGGCTGGCCAATGTAAATTTTGCCAATAGACATCAATAAAATCTATCACTACCCCTAATCTAATCCTGTCAACAGCATTACCTAAGGCCCCAGCAGATATTAATGACATAGCGAAATAATGTTTCTTATTTAAAAAAGCCCATATAATTAGACCTAAACCAAAAGTTACTCCTATAAAGGAAAATACATGCGGCACTAATTGTCCAAAATTTTTAAAAATACCAAATGCAACCCCTGAATTAAATACTAATGTAAGGTTTAAAAAAGGTAATAAGTTTAATTCTTCTGAATGCTGTAACATATATTGCAAAATTTTTATCTTCGTGTATTGATCAAAAGAAATAATAACTATTATAAATAACAAAAAATAAGTAATTTTTTTCATATTTATATAACAACTTCTAAGCATCTTTTACATAAAGGGTCTCCTAGACTATCGTCAATTTTCTCATCTATCTTCCAGCATCTAACACATTTCTTGCCTGATGCCGGAGAAACTACTATTCCTAACCCTTCGATATTATCTTCTGTATAAGCAGCTTCTGTAATATTACCTTGTAGAATTTCAACTTTTGAAACTATACTTATTTCTTCTACATCTATAGTCTCTAATAAGGGGCCGTATTGACTATCTTGGACATAAATTACTATCTTTGCTTCTAAACTAGATCCTATAATCTTCTCTTGTCTAGCAAGTTCTAAGGCGGCATTAATAAATTTTCTAATTTTTCTAATTATTTGCCATTTATCATTTATTTCATTATTTATCCAACTTTTAGATATTTCAGGGAATTGTTTTAGGTGGATACTATCTTCGTTTTCACTACCCTGATGGGCTAGCCATGCTTCTTCGGCAGTATAACATATCACAGGCGCTAACCATGCTGTCAAACATTTAAATACTTCATATAAAACAGTTCTTGCTGATCTTCTTACTTGATTCTGCGTATTATCGCAATAAAGAGAATCTTTTCTTATATCGAAGTAAAAAGCGGAAAGGTCTGAGGAACAAAAAATATTTAGTTCACTATAGAAAGCCTGAAAAGTATAACTATCAACCGCTTTTTTTAATGACAAATCTAGTTCTTTCAACCTATGTAAAACCCATTTTTCTAATTCTGGCATCTTATCAAGATCAACAAACTCTGATTCTTCATAATCATTTAGAGCGCCTATAGTAAACCTAATAGTATTTCTTAAACGCCTATAAGATTCACTAACTCCTTTTAATACTTCAGGACTAATTCTTACATCTTCGGTGACATCTGTCATTGCAACCCATAACCTTAAAATATCAGCGCCAGATTGTTTCATTATTTCTTGTGGAGAGATTACATTGCCAATACTTTTAGACATTTTTCTACCTTGTCCATCTAAAACAAAACCATGAGTTAATACAGCGTTAAATGGAGCTCTTCCTCTAGTGCCGCAAGATTCTAAGAGAGAAGATTGAAACCATCCTCTATGTTGGTCCGAACCTTCTAGATATAAGTCTGCAGGCCATTTTTGTTTTTCGCTATTTAGAACAAATGAATGCGTTGAACCAGAATCAAACCAAACATCTAATATATCTTGCACACATTCATACTCGTCAGAATTGTATTTATCGCCTAAAAATATTTGAGGATCCTCTGTAAACCAAGCATCTGCTCCTTTTTTTTCTACTTCATAAGCTATTCTTTCTATTACTTTAGGATCTCTTAAAATATCTCCAGTACTTTTATTTAAAAATACTGTAATAGGAACTCCCCATACACGCTGTCTAGATACACACCAATCCGGCCTATCTTTAACCATAGATTTTATTCTATTTTTAGATATGGAAGGCACCCATAATGTTTTTTCTATAGCTTCTAATGCAATCTCTTTTAAGTTATTTTTATCCATAGAAATAAACCATTGTTGTGTAGCTCTATATATTATAGGTTTTTTAGATCTCCAAGAATGAGGGTAACTATGAATATATTTTTCTGAGGCAAATAAAGAAGATTGACTCTTTAATGCATCACAAACAGGTCCTAATGCCTTAAAAACATGCATTCCTGCAAAAAGAGGAATATTTGGAAAATATGTGCCTCCATCTTCAACTACATCTGGAACAGGAATATTATATTTCATTGCAAGCTCAAAATCATCTTCTCCATGCCCTGGTGCTACATGGACAAAACCTGTTCCTTGTTTTGTAGAAACAAAGTCTCCATGAAGTAATGGTACATCAAAATCATAACCTTCTTCACTTAAAGGGTGCATAGAAATAGAGCCTTGTAATAGATTTCCTTTTAATTCTTTTTCTAAATTATATTTTTCAATATTGGTATCTAGTATGAATTTTTCTAACCTTTCTTTTGCTATTAAAATTTTTTGCCCAACAAAAAATTGTTTGTTTTCATTATTATCTAAAACCTCTATTATAATATAATCCAGATCTTTTCCATATGCTATTGCTCTATTTGCAGGAATAGTCCAAGGAGTAGTAGTCCATATAGGAACAAATACATTATGTAATATTGATTCATTAGAACTTTTAATTTGAAACCCAACTGTAATAGCTGTAGATTCTATATCCTTATATTCTACTTCTGCTTCCGCTAAAGCTGTTTTTTCCACTGGCGACCACATCACAGGTTTTGATCCTTTATACAAACTTCCATTTTCTATAAATTTGCCAATTTCTCTAACTATCTGAGCTTCAGCTTTAAAACTCATCGTTAAATAACGATCCTCCCAGTCTGCCAAAACAAACAATCTTCTAAAATCATCCATTTGTGCACCAATCCATTTATCCGCAAAGGCTCTACACTCTGCTCTGAATTCTGCTATTGGAATATCATCCTTGTTTATTCCTTTTTTCTTATATATTTGCTCTACTTGCCATTCTATAGGTAAGCCGTGACAATCCCATCCTGGTATATAATGTGAATTATACCCACTCATTTGCTTACTTCTATTAATAATATCTTTCAATATTTTATTCATAGATGTACCAATATGTATTGGCCCGTTTGCATAAGGGGGACCATCATGAAGTGTGAATTTTTCTTTATTTTTAGACTGTTCTCTTAGCTTTCCCCATAAATCTATTCTATTCCACCTTTCTATCATGTCTGGCTCGCGCTGAGGTAAACCACCTCGCATTCCAAAACTGGATTTTGGTAAAAATACTGTGTCTTTATAATCCATTTAATACTTCCCTAAATAGCCTTAAAAAATATCTAAATATTATTTTCTGTTAATATGTTAATTGCCTTCTTACAGTCCAAAGTCATTTGCTTTTTTAGTTTCTCTATATCAGAAAAAACCTGTTCATCACGAATCTTCTTTACCAAAGAAACTTTTATACGTGTTCCATAAATATCTCCACTAAAATTTAGTAAATGCGCCTCTAAAAATCTTTTTTTTCCTTTAAATTGAGGCCTATAACCTGTAGAAATTGCTCCCATATGAAATTTATCCTTAATCTTTACCCATCCTGCATAAATACCATCCTCTGGAATTACAGTATTTAAATAATTAATATTAGCAGTTGGAAAACCTAATTTATTGCCTAATTGCTCTCCTTTTACAACATGTCCTTCAACTTCATAAAAATATCCTAACACCTCTTTTACTTCCATCATTTTTCCAGAAGCTATCATATCTCTAGCTAAACTAGAGGAATATCTTCCACTTTTTCCTGATACTTCATTGATTATATGCACATTAAAATGCTTTCTGAACTCTGCAGACATTAAATAATCAATATTTCCTTGTCTTTTATACCCAAAATGAAAATCGTCTCCTATTATAATATCACTTACATTAAGCCCATCGATTAAAACTTTATGTATAAAATCTAATGGAGTGAGCTTTGAAAAAGCTATATTAAAACGCTGAGCTAGCAATATATCTACTCCCAACTCTCTCATTTTAATTACTTTATTTCTAAAAGATAAAATATTTTTAGGCTCATTTCCAGGTCTCAATACTTTTAACGGGTGAGGATGAAATGTTAATATAATAAATTTGCCACCGTATTTTCTCTTAAGAAGTTTGGCCTGATTTACAATAGCTTTATGTCCATGATGCAGGCCATCAAAATTACCTATCGCTACAATAGATTTATTAGCATGGTTTTTTATATCTTTAAAATTTCTAAATAATGAAATCATATTTAGGTTCTAACATAATTCATTTTAACAAAACCCATCCTAACCCCTTAGGACTTTTAACTGACTTTGCTCCACCCAACTCTTCTATATGTAACAAATGTGCTAAAACAGACCTTCCTGCAGCCTTTATTAAACGCTTATCTAAATGAGGATACATTTTACTTACTAAAGTAGGTATGTAAGATAATTGTTTGCTATCTAAATTTTTTATTATCTGTTTTTTTCTCATCTTTCTATGACCTATTAAAGCTTTCACAAATCTTTTAGGATCCTTGATCATTTTTCCATGAGCGGGAATATAATACTTATCATCCCTTAATAACATTTTTTCTAAGCTATTAAAATAGTCTTGCATATTACCATCTGGAGGAGACACTAAAGTAGTAGACCAGCCCATTATATGGTCTCCAGTCAAAACAGCTTCCGTTCCAACTACACCATAGCATATATGATTAGAAGTGTGTCCTGGCGTATGTATACATTCTAAACTCCAATTACTACCTTTAATAATCTCATTATCTTTTAAGATATAATCTGGGATAAAACTTAGATCAGCCCTTCTTCACCTCCTGATTCACCATGAGGTCCATATCCCATAACTTTAGCTCCAGTAATCTTAGATAAAGGCTTAGCAGCAGGAGAATGGTCCGCATGAGTATGTGTTACTAAAATATGTGTTATTTTTTCGCCATTAGTTGCCCTTATAATAGCTTCAATATGCGAATCTATATTGGGACCAGGATCAATAATTGCTACTTCATTTTTTCCAATAATATAAGTACCTGTGCCATGTAAAGTATAAGGACTTGGGTTTGGAGCCACAATTCTTCTAATACCAGGCAAAACTTCTTGGGCTTCAGCATATTTAAATTCTAATTCATGAGTTAGTAAGTCTTGAATAGAAGACTGATTGTTTATATGGTCTTTCAAAGATCTACTCCTAATTTTTCTTATAAATGATTGTACCTTTGCTCTATAAAAATATATAAAATATATTAGATTATAACCTTCTTTAATTGAAAAAACATAAAATAATGCAGCAAAAAAAATATATAGCAAGAAGCATGGAAAAAAAAGAATTAAAGTTCACTCCTAAAAGAGAAAAAGATACAAAGATTCCGAGACCAAGAGACGCTTCAAGCTTAGTACTCCTGAAAAAAACTGATAAAAATATCAAAGTGCTGCTAGGAAAAAGGTCTGATAAAACACGTTTTATGCCCGGAGCTTGGGTGTTTCCAGGAGGTGTTGTTGATAAAACGGATCATACTATATCACTTAATTCATCTTTAAATAAAAATATAATAAAAAAACTAGCAGTATCTAATAATGCAAGAACAGCTAAGGCATTAGCGGTTGCCTCTATAAGGGAAACTGTTGAAGAAACGGGCTTAATTCTTGGGGCAAAGCTTAAAAACACTGAAAATCCTGATTTTGAAGAAGATACTAACGGCATAAGTATAATGTCTAAATTAGGATTAGAACCAGATATTTCTAAGCTTTTTTATTTAGGAAGAGCAATCACTCCTACTTTTAGTCCTATACGCTTTCATGCAAGATTTTTTATCGGAGATGCTAAACATCTCACTGGAAAAATAAAAACTACTAGTGAATTAGTTGAAATTAAATGGATACCTTTAGAAAAAGCTACTAAGCTTCCAATGGCAGATGTAACAGAATTTATGATTAATGAACTTTTAACTTTTGATGGAGATATATCAAAAATTAAAAAAATGTTAAATAGTCGTCCAATGTTTACATGGAAAATGGGAAAACAATGGATTACGAGAAAATAAATTATATATAGATAATAAATGAATATATTTACAGAAAACTTATATAAAAAATATAGCCAAAATATTGCAATTGAGAAAAAAATTGTAGAAAAAAAAAGTCTGTATCAAAATATCTTAATATTTGATTCAAAATATTTTGGCAGAGTAATGACTCTGGATAAAGTAATTCAAATTACTGAATATGATCATCATGGTTATTCCGAAATGCTTTCNCATGTTCCTATATTATCTCATGGTAAAATAAAAAAAGTGCTTATCATAGGTGGTGGAGATGGTGCTATTGCTGCAGAGGTCGTTAAGCATAAAGAAATAGAAGAAATATTAATATGTGAAATAGATGAAGAAGTGATAGNTNTGAGTAAAATCTATTTAAAGAAAATAAATAAAGGATGTTTAAATAATTCTAGAGTTAATATTATAATTCAAGATGCCTCTAANCTGATAGCAAATGAANAATTAAAAAATTATTTTGATTTAATCATAACTGATAGGCCTGACCCAATAGGGCCAGGAAAAAATTTATTTACTATAAAATTTTATGAAGGTATTAAAAATATACTTTCTGAAAAAGGTATTGTTGTATTTCAAACTGGGGTTCCTTTTTTTCAAAAAAAAGAGCTTAAAAAAACAAACCTATATTTAAAAAATATTTTCAAATTTTCGGGAACTTACCTTACAGTTGTTCCAACATATATAGGTGGTTATATGGCTTTAACATGGGCATCAAAACAAACAAACATGGCTAAAAATAGAAATATTAATAAAAAATTAGATACTAAATATTATACAAGAGAAATACATAAATCATCATTCATACTTCCTAACTGGATAAAGAAAATATTAATCACTAATTAATATTAATGAAGTATTCTTTCAACCTCTGCAGACCGTTAAAATCTGATGAGTAAACAGATGTATATGCACCTGTAGAGTATATTCTTACTTTATCTCCAGATACAATATTTAAAGGAAGTTCGTAATTATATTTCTCATATAATATATCGGCTCCATCACATGATGGCCCGGCAATTATAACTGGCCCAGTTTTAAATTGTTCTTTATTTACTGGTATAATTTTATACTTTATTGCCTCAGCCTCTGTTTCAGCTAAGCCCCCAAACCTTCCTATATCTAAATAAACCCACCTTCTATTATCTTGATAATCTTTTTTTGAAACTAAAACTACTTCTGATTCTATAACACCAGATTCAGCTACTAAAAACCTACCCGGCTCTATCATAATTTTAGGTAAGTCATCATTAAAAATATTTTTAATTTTATTATTTAATTCTTTTGAAAAAAGTTCTAAATTAAAATTATAATCTTTATAATCTACGGGAATACCTCCTCCTATATTAATAAATTCTAGTTTAATATTTTGAAGTTTTAAGAATGAATAGACTTCAAAACAAGATTCTAACGCTTCTTCCCATCTCTTTATATTAGTTTGTTGAGACCCTACATGAAAAGAAATTCCGGCTGGAATTAAGCCTTTATTTTTAGCCTCTAACATTAATTCTTTTGCCATACCTATAGAGCATCCAAATTTTTTTGATAAAGGCCAATTAGCTCCTTTATTTTCTACTTGTAAACGACAAAAAACTTTAGAGTTTGTAGCGTGTGTCTCAATTTTATTAAGCTCTTGTAATGAATCGAATGCAAATAATCTTACACCGTTATTATAAGCCCAGAAGATATCTTTATCCTTTTTTACTGTACTTCCGTAAGATAATTTAGCTGGATCAATAGACTGAGCAAGACATAACTCAATTTCTTTTTTACTAGAAACATCAAAGTTCGAGTTAGCACTATTTAAACAATTTATTATATCAATAGCTGGATTAGCTTTAACAGCATAATATATAAGACTATTAGGAAAAAACTTTTTAAGTTTTATGTAAGAATTTCTAACTACCGATAAATCTATTACTAAGCAAGGAGTTTCTAAGCTAGACTGATCTAGAAAATCATTTATATTAAAAATTGTCATACTTCTTCGTTAACCAAGCCTCTTTTTACTTTTTTTACTCTAATTTTGTTAGGTTTAAATCTATTTTTTAGAAGCTCTAAAGATAAATCAGGGTCAGTACCTCCGCACATAAAAATATCAAATGCTACAAAATTTCTTTCTGGCCAAGTATGTACACTAATATGAGATTCTGCTAATACAACTATGCCGGAGACTCCTTGTCCTTCTCCAAAATGATGCGTATGTGCATGAAGTATAGTTGCTCCAGCAACTTCTGCTGCACTAATTAATAATTCTTTAATTTTTTTATCATTTTCTAAAAATAGGCAACCCCACATATCAATTAAATAATGGTTTCCAGCATATAAACATCCATTTTCTTCCACAAAATGATCAGAAGCTATATTTAATTTATTACTGTTTTTAAAACCTAAGTCCATGAAAAAAAATTTCCCTCATTATCTGATATTATCAAAAAGCTTATGGAAAATACACATAAAATTTACAATGTCAAAATATAAAATATTATTTTCATGGTACCACTGGTCGGACTCGAACCGACACTGAGTTGCCTCAAATGGATTTTGAATCCATCGCGTCTACCAGTTTCGCCACAGTGGCCTGAATACTAAGGTTATCATTAATATATTATGAAAAATTCAGCAATAAAAATCTATTCGGATTCATACTTATTTATTAATAATGGCAAATCCCTAATCCATGTTTCTTTAGCTAATTTATATTTTCTTAACGAAGCTGGTATACCTTCATTAAATATTTCAGCTGGACTTGTTCCATTTAGAACGGCCTGCTTAGCAGTTTTATCTATATAATTGATCCAATACTTTGTTAATAAAAGTTGCTCTTTTATTTTAATCAATTCTCCATGTCCAGGAACTATATAATCCCATTTACGATTTTTTATATCAGAAATATATTTATTCCAGTTAGTAATATTAGCATGTGGAATGGTTGGTGCTCTTTCATTAAAAACTAAGTCTCCCACAAATATAATTTTACTAAGCAGGTCTTCTATAACTAAATCTCCCTCTGAATGGCCCTGATTATATAACTCTATACTTACCTTACGACCTCCTAAATCAAGATTTAATGGAAACTCCTCATTATTGCCAAACTTAACTATTTTAGTATTGATAAACCAATTATCACCAATTGATTTTTTTACCTGTCTTAATAGTCTGTTACCATATTTGAAATACATGTTAATTTCAGCTTGAGACATAATAACATTAGCCCCTATTTCTATAAATTTTGAAATACCAAATGAATGGTCTGGATGGTGATGAGTTACTATTAGGTGCTTTATTGGAAGTGAAGAATACGATTTAATAATTTCTATAACTCTTGAAGCATACAAATAACTTGGGCCAGCATCTATTACTAATATACTTTTTTTCCCTATTATGAATCCCGTATTACTTATAGCACCTCCATTTACATTATTTAAATTATTTACATCTCCAAAAAATACATAAACATTTTTTGATACTTCAATTGGAGTTAGATTATAAATACTTTCAGAGAAAGCTTGAAAAGAATTAAAAAGAACTAGTAAAAATACAATATTTTTAAAATATTGCATTACATAGTATTATCATTTTTATATGAAAAAAATTCTAGGCCGCGAGAATCCATAACATGAACTCGGACACTCTGACCTTTCTCAGGCAGATCTAATAATATAACTGGATCAGAAGATAAAGCTGCATATGTAGTAATATCTGCTATTGGTCCATCTTTGTCATCAACATGTATTTTTTTAATAAAATACTCAGGTATAACTTCACCATCTAAATCTACTACAAAACCTGTTTCCATAGGATGTGTAATTTTAAGTTTAATTCTTTGAGCTCCAGCTTCTCTTTTATATTCTTTCACAGCTATTTTACCAACTGTTCCTGTTTCACATACCTCTATAGCTGGGTCACAAGCAGGAGTAGAACAACCTCCTGCGCTAGCAACAAATACCATTTTAGAACCTATATACCAATTTCCTTCGTGATCTAATATTGCTGCTCTTATTGGTGAATCATCCTCTAATCTAACGTTCATTCCTAATGCTTCTATATCTCTGTAAGGTGTTAATGAAATTACTTGCTGGATTGGATTATTTTCTATCAATAAAATAAATTTTTTAAAATTTTGTATCTTTTTAGGCAGAGTAACTATTAAAGGAACTTTATGAGCTTCTTCAATATAGTCCTGCATTATAAGCTTAATATCATCAACAAAGAAAACGTTTGCATTTTTACCTAACAGTTCGTTTTGCAAATCTTCCCATACTGCTGAATTTTTAGGATCAAGAGATTCTTTTGATTGAACAATACTATCAGAACTAGGTTTATTTCTTCTTTCAGTAGGGCTAGAAGACAGCTCTTCTGATAAATCTGCACCTGCTTTAAAATCAGAAAACGGACCAGAATAGGCAAATTTAGAATATAGAAAAAAGATTACTAAAAAAATTACTTTAAACAAATTATTCCCCAAAAACCATATTTTTTATGTTATAGCTCATTATATATATATTTTTTAATTTTGGAAACTATATATATATAAAACTAGCCAGCTTAAATAATGAATGGCATAAAATTTAATATGATATTAAAGAAACTATATAATAAAATTTTATTAATATCTGCTAAACCTAAAGCAGAAGTATTTTTAGGAACTATAGCCTTTACAGAAAGTTCTTTTTTTCCCATTCCTCCAGATTTGCTTCTCTTACCTATGGCCTTAGCAAGGCCGTTAAAGTGGTTGAGACTAGCTATAATTACTACTTTTTTTTCAGTGCTTGGAGGAATATTTGGTTATTTTATAGGTGTGTTTTTGTGGGATACAATAGGTCAATCGATATTGAATTTTATCATTTAGAAAATCAATTTGATTTGTTTAAAAAAAATTATAATGAGAAGGGTGCGCTAATAGTTTTTGTAGCAGGTTTTACCCCTATACCTTACAAACTAATTACAATATCATCTGGAGGAATGCATTTAGACTTAATTACATTTATAATAGCTTCCTTTATATCTAGGGGAGCACGTTTTTTTATATTGACTGGCATAATTAGATTATTTGGAGATGCCGCTAAAAAGCTTATTGATAAATATTTTAGCATTCTTACATTAATTTTAGGGTTGATTATTATCATTATATTTAGTTGGTTATATTTTTAAAGATGAACTTACAAATTAAAAATTGTTTTACTCAACCGATTTCTATTGCTTTAATATTTTCTATATTAGCGCTTATAATTGCTTTTTTCTTACAATTTGTATTTGGCCTTCAGCCTTGCTATTTATGCATGCTACAAAGATATGGCTTTGCAGTAATGCTTTTTATAAGCCTATTTGGACTTATATTTTATAATAAAAATATCATATCTATTTTATTATGCTTCTGCTCATTATATATTATAGTAATCAGCTTTTGGCATATCGGAGTAGAGTTACAATGGTGGGCAGCTTCTTTAGAATGCTCTGGTATGACTGAAAATATAGGAACTTTACAAGAAGAATTAAAAAAAGCACTAAACAGTCCAGCAATTGCTACCTGCGACCAAGTCTCTCCAAAAATTATGGGTATAACACTTGTTCAATGGAGTTTCATCTATGGCCTAGTTTTATTTATTATCTTAACTATATTAACTATTAGAAATATAAGAGATTAAAAAGAATATGCCAAAAAACTTAATAACTAAAAATTTAAAAAATACTATAACTGAAGATATGATTCGTGTGAATCAAGCCGGTGAATTTGGTGCAAAACGTATATATGAGGGTCAATTAGCTGTTTTAAAAAATGATAAAACTATAATAAAAATGGCAGAACAAGAAGCAGAGCATTTAAAAGCATTTAATAAAATTTTATTAGAAAGAGGAATAAGGCCTACAGCCTTATCTCCATTGTGGAATCTAGGTGGTTATTTATTAGGAATGACTACTGCTTTAATTGATAGAAAAGCAGCAATGGCTTGTACAGTTGCAGTAGAAGAAGTGATTGATGATCATTATAAATCTCAGCAAGAAGAACTCCAAAATAATGATACAGAAAAGAACCTTTTTAAATTAATTAAAAAATTCAGAGATGAAGAGATTGAGCACAGAAATACAGCACTAGAACATAATGCAGAAGATATTANNGGGTATAAAGTTATGACTNAGGGTATTAAAGGTATAACAAAGCTCGCTATATTTCTTTCAAAAAAAATATAGTCTAAACTGTAAATGACTCTCCACAGCCACATCTGGCTGACTCATTAGGGTTATTAAAAGAAAAACTGGATTCAAGTTTATCTTGCTTCCAATCTACCTCAGAGCCAATTAAAAATAGAGTAGCCGAAGCATCTATATAAATATTTATATTATCCTTAACAACTTTTTCATCAGTTAACTTCTCTTCTGAAGCATAATTCACATCATATGTCATACCAGAGCAGCCACCAGTCTTTATACCAAACCTAATACCTAAGGTATTTTTTGGAGCTTTTTCTAAAATATACTTCATTCGCGCTAACGCTCTATCTGTTATAGTTATTATTTCTGGACGTGGCTTGGATAATTTATTCATTTTTTATTCCTTTAAAAAAAACCTAATTCTAATCTAGCTGCTTCGCTCATATTATCTTGAGTCCAAGTTGGCTCCCAAACAATCTCCACTCTGACATCTCCCACATCTTTACATTTTGATACAGCCTCTGCAACTCTATCTGGAATAGTTTCAGCTTCTGGACAATTTGGAGTAGTCAAAGTCATTGTAATCAACACATTAAACTTCTCATCAATATCTATATTATAAACTAACCCTAATTCCCATATACTAACTGGTATTTCAGGATCATATACTGTGCCTAAAGCCTCAATTATTAAATCTTTAAGACTATTATTTGATTCTTTTTCTTTTGTATCCAATGGTCATCCCTTTGCTTTAATAGAACTATATACTAATTATGTTATACCTTTTCAAAAACTTTACCTACTTTTAAAATGCCTTCAGCTAAAGCCTCAAAATCACTCCTATCATTATAACAACCAATTGATGCCCTTACAGTAGAGGGTACACTATAACGCTCCATTGTAGGTTGAGCACAATGATGACCTGTTCTAACTGCAATATTATAAGAGTTTAAAAGT
>JGI20155J14468_10002331_pt1 | contig 14060 bp, 17 predicted proteins | sample COG_05_FD_14468 | JGI IMG/M metagenome (IMG submission 14468) | reverse complement strand
AAATATAATAATAATGATTTATTAAATCAATTAAAATCAATAAATGAAAAACTGTGGGATATTGAAAATGAGAAAAGGCAAAAAGAAAAAGATAAAATATTAGAATTAAAAAACAAATTTATTTGATTTTAATTCTAATATTTTAGACGTTAACGAATATATACAATATAATTACTAAAAATCATAATATAAATTCACATTTCTTTACAATTGTATTTTTTACAATTATGTTAGCATATAAAAATAATTAATTATAATAATTAAATATGGATAAAATTTCAGTTATAATACCAACTTATAATAGATTTAAATTTTTATTAAATAGTATTAAATCTATTAAAGAACAAAAATATTCAAATATTGAAATAATTGTTATAAATGATAATTCAAATGAAAAAGAATATTATACATATGATTTTAAAGATATTATAATAATACATTTAGATATAAATAATTGTAGTAGAAAAATACATAATTATCCATGTGTTGGTTATGTTAGAAATATTGGTATTGATAAAGCTACTGGTAAATATATAGCTTTTTGTGATGATGATGACATTTGGTTACCAAATAAATTAGAAAAACAAATCAAAATATTAAATGAAAATAAAGAATATAAAATGTGTTGTAGTGATGGTTTAATTGGTTCTGGAATATATAATTCAAAATTTAATTATAAAAAATATAATGCAGAACATTATTATAATAATTTAAAATCAAAATATACTACTACTACTTATTTTGATAATGGATTTCCTTTAATTTTTACATTAGATTTTTTAAAAATTCATAATTGTATTATTACAAGTAGTGTAATAGTTGAACGTAGTATATTAAATAAAGTTAATAATATGCCTTTTAATAGAAGAGGGCAAGATTATCAATGTTGGTTAAAAATTTTAGAACATACAAATTGTATATATCTTAAAAATGACGTCTTATTTTATTATGATTGTAATCATGGCGAAGGTAGTAATCATTAGTTATTATAATAAAAAATGCAATATATTAATTAAGAAAGTATGATACACATTTATTTCATACTAATAAAAAAGTTTATATCTAAATTATTATTAATTGTATGTAGCTGCAAAAAATAGTTTAAGACAGTTTTATTTTTATGATTTATATCAACTCATACATATCTTATTATAATTGATATTAAATGTTTTTATATTATTCATTTAATCATTATTTTTATATAATAATAATTAAATGAATAATATAAATAATATTAAAATAAACTTAAAATTTATTATTAATAAATTACACAAATTAACTAATAAAAAAAAAGTAGCAATTGGATTTTATGGTATAACAAGAAGTTTAAAATATACAATTGATTCAATAAAAACTAATTTTTTTGATATATTTCATCAAAATAATATTAATTATGATATATTTATGCATACTTATTTTTTAAATAATTATTCTAATAGTCGTGCAAATGAAAAAAAAACTAATAATTTAGATAATAATGAATATAAATTATTAAATCCTAAATATTTTCATCAAGATAATCAAGATGAAATTAAAAATAAATTAAATTTATCATTATATAGAACACATAAAGATCCGTGGAATACAAATTATGAATCTGTTAATTATTTTATTTTAGGTCTTTATTCAAAATATATTTTAACAGAAATGATAGAAAAAACAAATATAGATTATGATTATATATTATTTATAAGACCAGATTGTTTATATTTAGATAAATTTGATATTAATTTTTTTAATTTAATCAATAACAATACTATACTTATACCTAATTTTCATTTATATGGTAAATATAAAATAAATGATCGTTTTGCAATTACAAATAACTATACATATAAAATTTATGGTAAAATGTTTACAGAATTACTTAAATTAAGTAAAAAAAATCAATTACATTCTGAAACAATTATTGGTTTAATATTAGATAATAATAAAATTAAAAATATTAAAATACCTTTTACGTTTTCAAGAATAAGATATAATGGTAAAGTTTGTAATCTTGATAATTTTCCTAAATATAAAAATATAAATAAATGATAAAATTTTTAGTTTTAATTTTAATAGAATATTTTCTGATAGTAAATTCTATTTTGATGATTACAATAATATTATAAAAACATACAATTTTTTTATCTTTGATAATATTTTATTAAAGCGTTTTAAAGCAAACACTTTATCACCAATACTGTGTAAATTTGATTCAAAAAATATTATTTATATTTTTTTTACACCTTTGGAATTTTCAAATGAACACTAAAATTAAATTTTACAAAAAATTTATATATATAATTATATAATAATATATATATATATGAGTGAATATAAAATAATTCGGAATAATTCGGAAAATTTAATTATATGTTTTGGTGGTATGGCATTAAAAATGGGAGGAATATTGCCATTTGAATTTTTAAATTACCTATCAAAAACATTTCAAAAAAATACAGATTTATATTTTTATATTGACAAAAAGCAATGTTGGTATCATAAAGGGATTGATGGTATTACAAATAATATAGACGATACCGTTTTATATCTTAACATTATAATTAAAAAATCAAATTATAAAAAAATATTATTTATGGGAGTATCATCCGGTGGATATGCTAGTATATTATTTGGTTCATTATGTAATGTAAGTAGTGTTATAGCTTTTATTCCAAGAACAAAATTAATTAATCCAATAAATAAAAAATATGAAGATTTGAAACTTATAGTTAATAATCAAACAGATTACATTTTATATGGCGATACAAAGGTTAAAAATAAAAATGAAAATCATCACATATCACAATGTAATAATTTAAAGTGTTTCCAAAATGTAAAAATTATTTATCATAATGGAATAGATATGAAAGACCTAAGAGATAATGGAACAATAAAAAAAAATATTGAAAATATTTTAATAAATCATTTGTAATTTTTTTTAGATGAATATATTCTGCTTGTTTTTATAAAATTTTTATTACTTAATGAATTTTTGAAGTGATTTATATAATGTGATTTTTTTATTTTCTTTATAGATTTTTTTATGCTTTTTAATAAATCATTATATTCTATTTTACTATCTAATTTTATATAATGTTTCAATTCACTAAAAAAGCTTTCTATTGGATTTGTCTGAGGATGATATGGTATATTTAACAAGTAATTATTTCCACTATTTTTAATAGACTCTAGAACACTTTTTGCTATATGACTTCTAGCATTATCAAATAATAATAATTTATTTTTCATTTTTGAAAGTATATTCTTTTGTAAAAATTCTAAAAATCTATCTTTATTCGAACCACCTTATTACAATCAATGATATAAATATAGTTGTAAAAATTAACTTGTATTATATATAAATGACTAAAATTATAATTTATTCTTGTGTAATTTTTAATAAAAAATATATAGATTTAATAAATTTGTTGCTAAAAAGTTATAAATTATTTGGTAACTTTTCAGATGATGTTGATTATTTAATAATATGTAATACTGATTTTCAAAAAGAAATTAAAACAATATTTGATAATTTGAATATAAGTGGGAAAATATGGGGTATAGACTTAAAAACTAAATTTGAAGCTGGATATTCAAGGCTTAAAATATTTGATTATCCAGATATTAATTTATACAATAAAATATTATATTTAGATTGTGATATTCTAGTAACTAATTCAATAAATAAAATATTAGATTTTCAATTGGAAAATAAATTATATGCTTTAGGACAAGGTAATACAAATCATCCATTTTGGGGTTCTCAATTTTTTAATAAGAATCCAAATTGTTCAGCATTTACAACTGGTATATTGCTATTCAACAATAATATCATAATAAAAGATTTATTTTCACAAATATTGTTACATATTCATAATCATATTACTCGTAGGTTATCTATACCCACCTGTTTAGATCAACCATTTATAGTTTATCACGCAGTTAAAAATAATTTATATGATAACCAAAAATTAATCAATATAGTTATTAACAATCCAAATAATTTCAATAACGAAACTATTAGTCATTTCCCTGGAGGACCGGGTAACTATGAAAGTAAAATTAAAAAAATGAGCAACTTCATGAATAATGTGATGTTTAATATAGATAAAAATACTAATACAGATACTGTATTATTAAATAAAAAATACGTATGGAGAAACTCTAATATAGAATTTTTAGAAAATGGTGAAATGAAAGCATTTGGGTCAGGTAAATATAAATTTATTGATAAATATTTAGTAAAATGTGATTTTGGTGATAAAGAACATCTATTGAAATTTGAGGAGGATTATTCAAAATTTATTTCTATTAGAAAAGATGATTTTAAAGTAGTACTTGGAGATAAATATAAAAAAAAATTAATACCTAAGATTATTATGCAAACTGCTAAAAATAATCCAGAGAGATATATAATAGATATAATTAATCAAAAATGTCCTGAATGGACGTATAAACATTTTATAGATAGTGAAATAATTCAATATTTCAAAGAAAACCCTATTCAGGAATTTCCAGATATTATTGAAAAATTTAATAGTTTTAGTAAAGGACAACATAAAGCAGATTTATTTCGTTATTATTATCTGTATTTAAATGGAGGTATTTTTCTGGATAGTGATGCTATTTTTGAACTAAATATTCATGATATAATTAAATCATATGATAGTGTCTTTGTTAAATCATTTATGCGAAATACACACTTATTTAATGGATTCATTGCTACATACGCAAAAAATCTAATTATATATGATGCTTTAAAACACGCGTATGAAACTGAAGATATGGTTCTACAAAAGCATTATCATTATTTATGTGAAGAATTGTGGAGGATCTACCATAAACATAATCTTCCTAATATGAAAATATATCAAGAACATAATAAAGCCCACACCGGATATGGAGGTTCTGTAATATTAGATGATAAGGGAGAGAAAATAATTAGTCATTATTTTAAGAGTAAAAAAATACCTAATAATATTGAAAGCAAGTATAAAACCGAATTTACAAATATTTATAATACTAATAAATGGATAAAAGGATCAGGATCAGGTAGTTATATAGAGAATACTAAAGAATATAATAAATATATCATTAACTTTATAAGGTCCAATAGTGTTAAAAGTGTATTAGATTTAGGATGTGGAGATTGGCAATCATCATATTTAATTTATGAAAATTTACCTAATATAGATTATACAGGTATAGATTGTGTGGAAAGTGTAATTGAAAATAATAAAATAAAATACCCAACATATAAATTTTTGTGTTTTGATTTTGTTAATCAATTAGAAGTAATTAAAAATAGTGATTTAATAATTTTAAAAGATGTCTTACAACATTTAGAATTGGAAGATATTTATAAATTATTAGATTATATAGTGACCAAAATCTCCTATAAGTTCATTATTATAACAAATTATAGCAAACAATCAAAAGACGACTTGAAATTAGAAAAATTAATGTGTGGTAGAGGTCTACATAGTAATTATTTACCTTTAAAAAAATATAATGCAATTACATTATTAGATTATTGGGGAGGAGAGAAAAAACATATGTGTATGATACTTCATAAAAAAACAGAATGGAACAACTACAACAAACAACAAACAAGAAATAAATGAATTTGATCCTAGAGTATTAATAGGATATAATTGTCTTAATCAATTAATTCGAGTCGGTCCAAAATCGGATGGTGGTTATGTTATGGTTGATGGATTTGAATATGATCACTTTTTAAGTTGTGGTATTGCTGGAGATATTAGGTTTGAATTAGCCTTATTAAATAAATATCCTTATTTAAAATGCGACGCTTTTGATGGAACTATTAACAATTTTCCAAGTCACAATAAAAATATTAATTGGATAAAAAAGAATGTTGGTTATATAAATTCTGAAAAAATAACAAATTTAAAACCATATATTCAAAATTATAAAAACATATTTTTGAAGATGGATATTGAAGGTTCTGAATTTAATTGGATAAATAGTATGAGTTTAGAAGACTTGAATTGTTTTAGTTAAATAGTAATGGAAATACACTGGCCTTTTGATAAATATAAATGTGAAATGTTAAAGAAATTAAATCAAACTCATTATATTGTTCATATTCATGGTAATAATTATTGTGATAGAGATATACCAAAACATTTACTATCAGGAAGAACTTATGATGAAACATTAACTATAAACCATTCTAATTATTCCTCTGTTAAGCTTCCAGAAGTATTTGAAATAACTTATATTAGAAAAAGCAATTTTATAGATAATCTAACTAAAATTGAAAAAAAATATCCAACATCATTAGACTCACCAAATAATCCTAAAACAAAAGATATTGAATTTACTATTTTGGTATAATTTTATCAATAAATATTTAGTAAAATGTGATTTTGGTGGTAAAGAACATCTATTAAAATTTAATCAATATTATTCAAGATTTATTTCTGTTAGAAAAGATAATTTTGAAGTATTACTTAGATATCATTGTATTTATATTATTGAAATATTTACAATTTGTAAATAGTACATATTTTAGATACCAACATTAGTATATTTTTTGATGCGTTTGTATAACTAATAATATTTGTTTTTAAATATTAAAATGAATTTATTAGTAAACAAATATAATTACTATTGTAAAAAACCTTCTGATATAAATCAACATTTACATACATTATATCAATATTCGCAAGAATGTGAAAGCGTTATTGAATTAGGAGTTAGAGGAGTTATTTCGAGTTATGCTTTCATATATGGTTTACTTAATAATAAAAAACAAACAAAAAAAATATTATTAAATGACATAAAACCTTGTAATATAAATGAATTATTATCAATAACAAAAAATCTTCCTATTGAAGTTAAATATGAATGGTGTAATGATTTAAATTTAAATATACAAGAAAACTATGATCTTACTTTTATTGATACTTGGCACGTGTATGGACAATTAAAAAGAGAATTAATTAAATTTTCAAAAATTACTAATAAATATATTATAATGCATGATACAACTGTTGATGAATGGTACGGTGAAACTATTCGGTTTCGGCAGAATGCTGAAAAACAATCCAAAAGCACAGGAATACCTATTGATGAAATAAATAAAGGTTTATGGCCTGCTATTGAAGAATTTTTAGCAAATAATAAAAATTGGAAAATCAAAGAAAGGTTTACTAATAATAATGGTTTAACTATTTTGGAAAAATTATAATTCTCTTATGAATAATATATGACCTTTATCAATATAGTGTTTATAATTATTTTCAGTTTGTTTTCTATCTTCACCGTACATTAAAATAATATTATCTGGATTATAATATTTTAATATATAATCATAAAAGGGCATTCCTCTAGTATAACTACCATATACTATTATATCATAATACTTATTTTTAATTTCTTCTAGCAATTGTTTTTCTGATTTATTAGTATACATAGAATCGTCTAATAATCCAGAATAAGTAAATCCTCTACCATATAAATTTTTATTTGTATTTGATTTGTAAAGATGTGGTATTTTTGGATAATCAACACAATTATTTCCAAATTTTTCTTTAAAACCATGTAAAGTTAAACATCTTAAATAATCTGGTCTAATAGCTTGAGATTCCAATCCAGATAAAAATAAGATATTTTCAACATTTTTATTTAATTTAGTTAATATATAATTACATATATTTTGTGTAGATAATGTTTTCAAATTTTCTAAAATTTCATTCATTAAATTATCATATTCTGTTTTTATATTATTATTAATACTATTAATAGTATTATTTTTAAAATGATTATCATACAACTTATTAGCTTTAATAAATAAGTCTTTATTAAATAAACTCATTGTTTTTTTAGGACATTTTTCAATATTTTCAAAATAAGGCATACATCCATTTCCAATTATTTCATAATGACGTAAACAATCCCACCCACTTTTTTTTTTTGTAATTGCAAAATATGATTTTTGATATTCATTATAATATTCATTTTCTTTATTGAAAATGTATGGTGTTTTACCAGGTATTATTTTTGATAATATCTGTGTTTTTATTGGTTTATGTTTTATAATTTTCTCATTTGGTATTGAAAAATTAATAGGATGTAATGACATTTTAATATATATATATATATATTAAAATATAATAAAATAACATATACAACAGGTAAATATACATATGGAAAACCAAATATTTTTTAAAATAATTCATAATTGGTAATAATGTCAGGTGTTAAAATAGGTGATATGTTGTTATAAGCAGCAAATAGTCATATCATTAAAGATATTTAACCTCAATTTATTTACTTAAATAAAATATATTTTATAATTAATAATGAATATTGGATTTTGGGATAATCAGCTTTGTGAAAGAGGAACATCTCTAGGATTGTTTAATTATGCTTATTACAATAAAACACTTTTAAATAATAATTCATTCGTTTTTTTTGATAAAAATAGTTCTATCAATGTGCAACATATTATAAATAAATTTAAAGAAAATTTTGAAACAAATGGACTAAAAAAATTTAAGGATATTGAACCATTTATAGAAAAATTCAATATTACACATCTATTTATTATTAAAGCTGGACACCTTGATGATAGAATTACTACAAAAACCAAATGTTGTATTCAGTGTGTTTTTAAATGTCGTCAACCACATGGAGATCTGTATTGTTCAATTCATGAACATGTAAAATGTAATGATGGTAAATATCCTGTTATTCCTCGAATAATAACATTACCAAACAATAATAATAATTTAAGAAAACAACTTAATATTCCAAATGATGCTATAGTTTTTGGAGGATATGGTGGTAAAGATAGTTTTTCAATTAGATATGTTCATAATGTTGTCTATAATGTAGCAAAAGAAAATCCAAATATTTATTTTTTATTTGCTAATTTTCATCGATTTTGTAAGAATATTAATAACATTATACATTTACCAATTATAACTGATAGAAATAAATTAGTAGAAGTTATAAATACATCAGATGCAATGTTGTGGGCAAGATCTGGTGGTGAAACATTTGGTCAATCAATTGCAGAATTTTCAATTAAAAATAAACCAATTATAGCAAGTAAAGTAGGTGATTTAGTGCATTATCATATTTTAAAGGATAAAGCTATTTGGTATTCAAATCCAGAAAATCTTAAAAATATTTTAATAAATTTCAATCCAAAAGATTATGAAAATAAAGATTTAAACTGTTATAAAGAATATTCACCAGAAAAAGTTATGAATACATTTAAAGAATTGTTTTTAACTATTTAATAAATGAATATATATGGTGTAGTTTTCCCGAAGAATGTGTCAATATCATAAATATATTAAATGATATTATTAATATTAAATTAACAATAGTAAAAAATCCAGATGAAGCTAATATTGTTTTAGCTAATACTTGGAAACCTAATATTAAAATTAATATAAATAAACCAATTATATATTGGAGTGGTGAATCATATCGCAGTCAAATATTCAATAACAATTTTTCATATATTGAATTAAATTCATATATAGATAATGTTAATAAAACCCATATATATTTTCCATATTGTGTGTTATCACCATATTGGTCAAAAAAATATTAAACAAATAGATAATGATAAACAATTTTTAATAGCATTTTGTGTTAGTAATAGTGGTGCTTATTCAAATTGTAAAAATAGAATCAATATTTTCAATAGATTTTGTGAATTATTACCCGAAAAAGAAATACATGCATTAGGTAAAATTTATGGTAATTATAAAAAAAATCATAGACCTTTAAACGGTAGTCATTTGACATTTAATACAATTCAAGAATATTCTAAATACAAATTTGTTTTGGCAATTGAAAATAATATTAAAGAAGAATATGTTACTGAAAAAATAATGAATGTATTTGCGGCTGGTTCAATACCAATATATCAAGGTTGTAGTAAGACAGTTGCTAAACAATTTAATAAAAATAGTTATATTGATATCAATAATTTTGCATCTTTGGATGAATGTATATCATATGTTAATAATATAAGTCAAGAAAAATATAATGAAATGTTATCACATAATATATACAATATTACATCGCCTGATATATTGAATATTTTTAATAATGATCAAAAAGACTATTCTAGTGAATATTGGAAAAATATAAAAAGACAAGTTGATTTATTTTTGGTAAATATTAACTCATAACTATTAAAGTTATTTTTTCAAAGTTTTCCTACCATTCAAATGTTTAATTGTTGGTGGATAATTTAGTTTACCATATAAAACTCCTTTTTTTAATTTATCATTTAAATTCTCTTCAATTCCTCCACTCCCCCTTGTTATTTTTATAAATGTATCATATTTTTCTTTAATATATAATTCACGATTTATTATATGTGGATTATTTGAACCATTATTGGTAATAGTATAATCAAAATTATTGTCAGTAATAATTTCTTTAAGTATTGTATCGCTACCTGCTATAACATTATGTCTTTTGTTGAATCTTAAATATTCAATATTTTCCTGTTTCATACAAACAAGAATATCTTGTAATGAATGTTTAATATTTTCTTCAATAAAAATCCAATCATGTTCCATTTGAAATACAAATTTAGATTATAAATTTTTAATTGAATAAAGAAAGCCTTCTGCTAAACAATTAGTAGTAATAATTTGAAAATTATATTGAGAAAAAAACTCTTTTAATAAATTGTAATATAAATTGTAATTTTTGATATTTGGATTTTTATCTAAAAAAATTATTCGTTCTTTAAAATTATTGATGTCAAAAACTTTATTAAAACTATTGAATGATGTTTTTATTAAAGTAATTTCTGATGAATTATAAAAAGTACAATTAGTATATATACACAAAGAAATATTCATTTTATTTTTATATAATAAAATTGTTTATATGGAACAATAATATTATTATAACAACTTTAACATATTAACTAAACTATTACTAACTTATTTGTATTAATATTGATTTTTATAATACTATTTATAAGTTATCTATAAATTTATATAATATTCCAATGAGATAAGGGTTTGTATAAATATTTATTATTATAATATATTTCACCATTAGATAAAAGTGCAGCTGTATAACTTAATCCACTTCTACCACATACTAATACATCTGCAAATACTAATCCTTGAAAAGTATCACATAGATCTTCATCAATATGTAATATTAAATTATCAATTTTTTTAAAATCTTCAAAATGAAAACTATTATAAATATCATTTTGACTATAAATATGAAAACACAAATCAAAGTTTTGATATTTGGTTTTCAAAAAAGAAATCTTTTTTAAATAAAACTCATTTGAATTCTTATAAAATAATTTTCTATTTAAACAGGTATCATGTTTATTAAGTCTACGAATATGAATTGCAATATTTTTTTTATTATTATTGAAAAAATTATTTGATTTGTTTGATCTAAATACTTCTTTCATAATTTGCAAATTATCAATTACTGATTTATGATTTTGATTATTGGTAAAATATTCTCTTATTTTTCTCTCCAAATCAATTTTTGTATATATATTTTTGTGCTTTTCAATTGGCAAGTTTTTTTTTGAACAAAACAATCAAACTTCTGTTCCAAAACAGAGATATTAAGTAAATTTTCAATTTTTTTTAAGTAATTTTCATCATTAGTATAATTATGTTCCATATTTGGATGTAATTGAAAAACAAAGGTGTGATTATGATCTATAACATAAATTAAATACCAAATCATCCATTTTAATTGACACCCTAAACCATCTGTTTTATATATTGATATGTACATTTAATATTATATATAATATATAATATTAAACACACATATTAAAATTGATATAAATAAACCAATTATATATTGTAAAAAGAACCATACAAAACATTGCAAAAATTATGAATACGATAATATTGATGAATTTATCAAACAAGCAAAACAATAAATTTTTTTGATAAATTTTATAAATATATAAACATCTATACAAAGATTTACATCCTATTTAAGCACTTTCTAACACCATCTTTAATATTCTAAATAATCTATTATTGTATATATTTTATCATTTAATCTTTTAAATGGAACAAATTTATTGCGTTAAATAATATAATATAATATAATATAATATAATATAATATAATATATTATATTATAAAAATATGAAATTTAAAGATATTCTTAATAATGATAAGATATTTTTATATTGCGGAGACATACCAAAACAAAGACGTGATTATACAAATAAACCTTATATAGGATTATCTTTATATACAGATGATGAATACCATATTCAACATAATATTACTCATACATTACCTTTAAAAGATAATACAGTTGATATAATACAATCAGAAGATGTAATGGAACACATAGAATATACATTATTAAAAAAAACTATTGATGATATATTTAGAGTATTAAAACCAGGAGGACTCTTTCGTTTATCAATGCCTGATTATAAGTGCGATTATTTATATAATCGTTCTAAAAAAGATGAAAATGGGAATATTATATTTGACATAGGTGGTGGAGGTAGATATGATACAATTAACAAAAAAGTAATTGAAGGCGGACATCTTTGGTTTCCTGTTTTTAGTTCTGTTAAATCATTATTAGAATCAACCAATTTTTCTGTTGATAAAATTAATTATTTACATTACTATAATGAAAATGGTTACCCTATTACAAATAAAATTGATTATAGCAAAGGATATATCTCAAGAACACCTGATCATGATAACAGAGTAAAAAATCCATTTAGACCAATGTCAATTGTTGTTGATTGTTATAAATAATTACTAACTTTAAATACTTTCCTATTTAATTTTATAATATTTTTGTCATATTTTAAAGTTTCAAAAAAATGTAATAATTATTAATAACAATGAAGTTCATTATTTATTGAAATACTTATATTTATTTAAGTAAATATTTAATACATTTGTAAAATGATTTATAAAGTATCTAATAATATAGATACTTTGTTACAACAACTAAAACATTTAAAATAAAACAAATATAATATCTTTATTTATCTAATCACTAAATATTGATATATGAAAAATTAAGTAGTATTTTGTACATATATTATTATTATATATAATATATAATAATGAGACACACTAATAATTCAATAATATTTATACATATCCCAAAAACAGCAGGTTTTACTATAGGAAAATGTTTAAGAAAAAACGGAAGTCTTAAGAATGGTTATGGATTTTCTCATAAGATAGCAAGAAATATTATAAAACCAGAACATAAAAACTGTATTGTGATGTGTGTTGTAAGAAATCCATATGATAGATTATATTCAATATATGAATTTTACAAGAAAAAACGGAATGATATAAACGTAGATGTAACTTTTGAAGATTTTATTTTAAATTTTGAAAAAGACTATTATTTGAAAAAACCACAATTTGATACTTGTTATAATTTTATATCTGATAAAACTGGAAAAATAATGGCAACTGATATCATTAAATTTGAAAATTTGAATTTGGAATATGATAATTTCTGTAAAAAATATAACATAGTAAATAATTTAATTGAAGATAATGTAAATGAATTAAAAAATAATAATATATGTTTTGATACATTATATTCTACAGAAATGCAAACAATTGTTAATAAAATTTTTCAGAAAGATTTTGAATTTTTTGATTACAATTATTCTCAATTCATAAATTCAAAAATTCAAAAATAAATGAATATCATCAATTTTTGAGATGCAAATATTTTTATAATTGATATTTACTCACTCAATCAAACAAACTCAACACTTCTACCTAACACATTGTAATGTTTCTCTAATATTAAAGCAAATCCCAAACCTAATTTACCAATTCCAATTATAGTAATTTTATTCATTTATATATTATAAACATTATTTTAATCTTAGTAATACTTTTGTATTTATAATTTACTTAAACACTTACTAACACCATCTTTAATATTATCTACTTTATATTTACTTTCTAGTTTAGTAGTATCTAAACTATTATTACTTCTTTTTGACAACAATAATCCATCTTGTTCTTGAATTGTCATATTTTTCCAAGTAAATGTAGGATCTACTATTT
>JGI20155J14468_10002327_pt1 | contig 14075 bp, 9 predicted proteins | sample COG_05_FD_14468 | JGI IMG/M metagenome (IMG submission 14468) | reverse complement strand
TTCCTGGAGTAATATAATCTAAGTACTCTATAACAGTTACTTCTGAGCCAAGTCTTGACCAAACCGAGCCCATTTCTAAACCAATATATCCACCACCGATTACTGCTAAATTTTTAGGCACTTTTTCAAAAGACAGCGCTCCTGTGGATGAAACTATATTTTTTTCATCTATATTGATGCCTGGTAAAGTTGCTACTTCAGAACCAGTTGCAACTACTATATTTTTAGTTTTTATATTTGTTCTTTTATTATTACTTTCATAAACAACAATATCATTTTTTGAAAATAACACTCCCTTTCCTTTCAAATACGTAACTTTATTTTTTTTAAATAGAAACTCAACACCTTTAGTTAAAACTTGTATAGATTTATTTTTATTAGCCATCATTTTTTCAATATTTAATCTGATACCATCTATTTCGATACCTTGTTGGTTAAAGTCTTTTTGTGCTTTATAAAAATTTTCTGATAGGTTTAGTAAACTTTTTGAGGGTATGCATCCTACATTAAGACATGTTCCTCCTAGCGCACCTCTAGACTCAACACATGCTGTTTTTAATCCTAATTGAGCTGCTCTTATTGCGCAAACGTAACCTCCTGGTCCGCCACCAATAACAACTAAATCAAAATTATTTTCCATTATTAAATATTTAAAAACAGTCTTTGTGGTTGTTCCAAAGACTCCTTAACTATTTTTAAAAAAGAGACTGCCTCTTTACCGTCAATAATTCTATGATCATAGGATAGAGCTAGGTACATTATTGGTCTTATTTCTATATTGCCATCTACTACTACTGGTCTTTGAATAATATTATGCATTCCTAATACTGCAGATTGAGGTGGGTTTAAAATAGGTGTTGAAAGCATTGAACCGTATATACCACCATTAGTAATTGTAAAAGTTCCGCCTTGTAAATCATCAATAGTAATTTTACCATCTCTAGCTTTTTGGCCAAGATCACCTATATTTTTTTCTATATCAGCAAATGACATTTCATCGGTCTCTCGAAGAACAGGAACAACTAGACCTCTGTCGGTTCCAACAGCAATGCTTATATTATAGTAATTTTTATAAACGATTTCCTCACCTTGTATTTCTGCATTTATTGCAGGATAATTTTTAAGACCAATTACNCATGCTTTTACAAAAAATGACATGAATCCAAGTTTTACCGAATATTTTTTTTGAAAATCTTCTTTGTACTGACTTCTCATTGAGATTACTTCGCTCATGTCAACTTCATTAAAAGTTGTTAGCATTGCAGCGTTTTCTTGAGCTTCTTTCAATCTTTTGGCAATAGTCAATCTTAACCTTGTCATTTTAACTCTTTCTTCTGGACCATGTTTTATTTTTCTTTCAGATGGGGAAGGCTTTGATCCCATCAAGCTCATTATATCTTCTTTTAAAATTACACCATTTTTTCCCGACCCCTCAATCCNGCTTAGATCAACCTTAGCTTCACTAGCCATTTTTCTTGCTGCTGGTGAAATTTGCTTTTCTGTTTTTTGAGATAATTTTTCTTCGTGGATGTTTTCTAAAATTAATGGCTCTTCATCATCTAGAATTATTTTTGGTTCATCTAGTTTTGTAATTTTTTCTTCTTCAAAAAGTTTTGGATTAGTTTTTTCTTCATTTTTTTTTGGAGGACTGTAATTATTTGCTTCTTTAATATTATTTTTAATAGGTGTGGAACTCTTAACAGTTCCTAGTAAAGAACCTACGTTTACAGTTTCACCTTCTTTTACTGAGATGTTGCCTAATACTCCACTAATGGGTGAAGGAACTTCCACGTTAACTTTATCAGTTTCTAGCTCTACAAGCGGTTCATCTGCTGTCACTTTTTCTCCTTTTGATTTAAGCCATTTGGAGACTGTCGCTTCAGTTACTGACTCACCTAATGTTGGTACTGTAATTTTTTCTTCCATTTAATATTTAAGTATCTTTTCTAATATTTCTTTTTGTTGTGCAAGATGTTTGTTTAAATTTCCGGTCGCAGTAGAAGAAGAGGCTTTTCTCCCAACATATTTTACTGATTTATCACCAAAATTCACTATCTCTAATGTGCGATCTATATAATTTCTAACAGTATTCCAGGCACCCATATTCATCGGCTCCTCTTGACACCAATAAAAATTTGCTTTCGAATATCTTTTTAGAATATTTGCCAAAGTTTTAACGGGAAAAGGATAAAGCTGCTCAATTCTTATAAATGTAACCTCATCATTTTTATATTTTTCTCTAGCTTCAATTAAATCAAAGTAAATTTTTCCCGAGCACATCACTACTTTTTTAATTTTGTCATCTTTTTTTTTAAGTTCTAATAAATTATTTACTTTTGAATAAGCGTCATCTTCTAGAACTCTGTGAAAAGTACTTTTTTTTGAAAACTCTAAAATATTTGAAACACATTTTTTGTGTCTTAGTAAAGATTTAGGTGTCATAATAACAAGAGGTTTTCTAAATTCTCTATGCATTTGACGTCTTAGTACGTGAAAATAGTTTGACGGGGTTGTACAATTAACGACTTGAATATTTTCTCCGGCACATAATTGTAAAAACCTTTCTAATCTGGCTGATGAGTGTTCTGGTCCTTGACCTTCATATCCATGAGGTAATAAAAGGACTAAACCGCTAGCTCTACCCCATTTTGACTCTCCAGACGAAATGAATTGATCTATAATAATTTGTGCTCCATTAGCAAAGTCACCGAATTGTGCCTCCCATAAAACAAGCGTTTCAGGTTCAGACAAGGAGTATCCAAATTCAAATCCTAAAACCGCTAACTCAGAAAGCAAACTATCAATAATTTCAAAATTTTTTTGATTAGTTGAAATATTGTTAAGTGGAACATATCTTTGATGATTATCTTGATTTCTTAAAACAGCATGTCTCTGACTAAAGGTTCCTCTTCCGGAATCTTGACCTGATAACCTTACTGAGAAACCCTCTGTAAGCAAAGTTCCGAATGCTAAGCTTTCTGCGGTCGACCAATCTATTGCTTTTCCGTCTTCTATTGCCTTCATTCTTAAGTCAAATATTTTTTTTAAGGTTTTGTGAACTTTAAAATTTTGAGGAATTTTTGAAATTTTTTTACCAATATTTTTCAGTTCTATCTTGTCAACACCACTAACACCTCTTTTGTCTTTTCCAAGACCAGGCTTAAACCTGGACCAAGCACCATCAAACCATTTTAATTCGGATTTATAATTTTTGGATGACTCAAATTCTTGTTCGAGAAAATTTTTAAAATTTATCTTTTCTTTATTCAGTTCGTTTTCAGAAGATAACCCTTCATCACTTAATTTTTTTCCATAAATTGAAAGTGTAGTGGGATGAGATCTGATCTTTTTATACATAATGGGTTGTGTAAAAGATGGTTCGTCTCCTTCATTATGCCCAAATCTTCTGTAACAAACTATGTCTATGACAACATCTCTATTAAATTTTTGTCTATACTCTGTCGCAATTTTTGCACAGTGAACAACGGCTTCTGGATCATCTCCATTTACGTGAAATATTGGGGCCTGTGCAATTTTTGCTACATCAGACGGGTAAGGTGAAGATCTTGCAAATCTTGGTGCAGTTGTAAAACCAATTTGATTGTTAACAATAATATGTATTGTTCCACCGATATTATGTCCTGGTAAACCAGACATAGCAAAACATTCCGCAACAATGCCTTGTCCTGCAAATGCAGCGTCTCCATGCATAAGAACAGGAATAACTTTTTTTCTACCTTTGTCTTTATGAAAAAATTGTTTAGCTCGAACCTGACCTAAAACAACTGGATTAACTGCTTCTAGATGAGATGGATTATCTGTCAAGCTTATATGAACTGAATTTCCATCAAATTCTCGATTAGAGGATGCTCCTAAATGGTATTTAACATCTCCTTCAAAATCTTTACTAGTATTAACTGACTTTCCAAAAAACTCACTAAAGATAGCTTTGAATGGTTTACCCATAACATTTGCTAAAACATTTAGTCGCCCTCTGTGAGGCATTCCAATTTTAATTTCTTTCGCTCCTAAATTTCCACCTCTTTTAATTATTTGTTCTAAGGCTGGTATTAATGACTCACCTCCATCTAAACCAAATCTTTTTGTTCCAACAAATTTAACATGTAAATATTTTTCAAAACCTTCTGCTTGAATCATTTTATTTAAAATTGCCTTTTTTCCTTTTTCTGTAAAAATTATTTTTTTTTCTGGACCTTCAATTCTGTTTCTGATCCATGATTTTTCATCTGGGTCACCCATATGCATAAATTCATAGCCAATATTTGAACAATATGTTTTTTTTAAAATCCTTAAAATTTGATTTAAGTCCCCATACTGTAACCCTAGGACCCCATCTAAAAAGATTTTTCTATTATAATCTTTTTTAGTAAAACCATAGCTTTCAGGTTTGAGTTCAGGGTGTTCTTCTTGTTTTTGCATTGATAATGGATCTAAACTTGCAATAAGGTGTCCTCTTATTCTATATGCCCTAACTAACATAATGGCTCTTACAGAGTCTTTGGAAGCTTGTTTAATTAATTTTGAACTTGAGACCTCCGGTCTTTCCTCATTAATTTTTTTTTCACTAAAATTAATTGCTGGTCTTTTTATTTTTTTATCTGGAGACCAACTAGGGCCTTTTAAATTATCATAAATTAACTTTTCATCCTCACTCAGACCGTCAAAAAATATTTTCCAACTCTCAGGTAGAGAATTTGGATCTGAGATATAATCAGCATAAAATTCATTTATAAATTCAGAGTTATTACCCGCCAGAAAAGATGTTTTCTTATATAATATATTGTTTTTTGAAGATGACATTAAAAATTAATTCTAACATAAATTTTGAAAAATTAACCATTTAGTTTCTCAAAAAGTGTTTTGCCTATATCAGCTGGTGATTTTGAAATAGTTATTCCTGCAGATTTCATTACTTCAATCTTATCTTCGGCTCCTCCTTTGCCTCCTGAAATAATAGCCCCTGCATGTCCCATTCTCCTTCCTGGTGGTGCAGTTAATCCTGCAATAAAACCAACCATTGGTTTTTTAATCTTTTCCCTTTTTAAAAATTCTGTAGCCTCTTCCTCTGCTGAGCCTCCTATTTCACCAATCATAACGATTGATTTAGTTTCGTCATCTTTTAAAAAAAGTTCCAAACAATCAATAAAATTTGTACCATTAATTGGATCTCCTCCTATTCCTATACAGGTAGACTGGCCCAAACCGTTAACTGATGTTTGTGCAACTGCCTCATAGGTTAAAGTTCCCGACCTAGATACAATTCCAACATTACCTTTTTTGTGAATGTTGCCTGGCATGATACCAATTTTACATTCATCTGGTGTGATGATGCCAGGGCAATTCGGGCCAATTAATCTTGAGGTACTTTTGTTTAATGTTTTTTTAACCTTTAGCATATCTAAAACAGGTATCCCTTCTGTAATACATACAATTAATTTAATTTTAGCCTCAACCGCTTCGATTATTGCATCACCGGCAAATTTTGGAGGCACATAAATCATTGTTGCATCTGCGGCTGTTTTGTCTTTAGCTTCCTGAACAGTATTAAAAACCGGTAAATTCAAATGCTTTTGACCTCCTTTTTTAGGGGTAACACCACCAACTAAGTTTGTTCCATATTTTAAAGCTTGTTGTGAATGAAAAGTTCCATGGGTACCAGTGAAACCTTGGCAAATAACTTTTGTATTTTTATTTACTAATACTGACATTATTTTATTGCCTCTACAATTTTTTTTGCAGCATCATTTAGATCTGATGCGGATAATATTTTCAAATTTGACTTATCGAGTATTTCTTTTCCTTCTTTAAAGTTAGTTCCAGCTAATCTTACAACAAGTGGAACTGATAAATTTACTTGCTTAGCTGCTTCAACTACACCCTGAGCAAGAACATCACATCTCATGATGCCGCCAAAAATATTAATTAATATACCTTTTACATTTTTATCGGCTAAAATTAATTTAAAAGCAGCGGTAACTTTTTCTTTAGTAGCTCCTCCACCAACATCTAGAAAGTTTGCAGGTTCTCTGCCATATAATTTTATTATGTCCATAGTTGCCATAGCTAATCCTGCTCCATTAACCATACAACCAATTGATCCATTTAATTTAATATATGCGAGGTCGTGTTTACTGGCTTCAATTTCTGCTGGATCTTCCTCATTTAAATCTCTTAATTCTAAAATATCTGGTCTTCTGAAAATTGCATTATCATCAAAATTCATTTTCGCATCCAAACAAACAATTTTTTCTTCCTTAGTAAGGATAAGAGGATTAATTTCAATTAAATTAGCATCTTTTTCTATAAGAATTTTATACAGCGTCTTTATTAAATTTTTACCAACATTTGATTGATTTTCGTTAAATTTAAAAATCGAAATAATTTTTTTTATTTCCTCGTCATTTGGTCCTTCGTCTTTCAAATCAATTTTTGTAGTAAGAATTTTTTCTGGCGTTTCTTTTGCTATTTTTTCTATATCCATCCCACCTTCCGTGCTACTTATAAATGCAATTTTTGCAGTTTCTCTATCCACCAAACAAGAAAGGTAAAATTCCTTGGATATTTCTGAAGCTTCTTCTATGTATAGCCTTTTAACCTCTTTACCATTTGATCCAGTTTGGTGTGTGACAAGAATTTTACCCATCATTTTTTTTGATTCAATTTCTAATTCAGAAATATCGTTGATAAGCTTTACTCCTCCTGCTTTTCCGCGGCCACCGGCATGTATTTGAGCTTTAAGAACAAATTTTTTGCTTTTTAATTTATGTATCTCTTTTTTTACTTGGTCTAATGATTTGATCACAACTCCATTTGAAATTGGAGCACCGTATTGTTTTAATATCTCTTTAGCTTGATGTTCGTGAATATTCATTATCTTCAAGTATATATATAATAAATTTAAGAATTTTAAAGGAAATTAAAACTTATTAAAAATTACAATTTTTTTTAATTTTTAATTCTAGTGTTATTTCATCTAACTTATTTTCATTAAGGCAGTCTGGGTTCAAATACCTTGTAATCTCAGTTACATCTATTGGTTTTATTATTATTATACTTTCAATTTTTTTTCTTCTTATTATATCTATTAAGATATTTTTATATTCTCTAAAAAATGGATTTTTTTTATCGACTGGATACGCTCCACCGTTAGGGATAAACCATCTGCTAGGTGAATTAGTGTTTTGATTTAGAACCGAAGAATAAAACGAGTAGTTAGTTATAATCATATACTTTGAATTAATTTTTTTAATAGATTTCAAAGAAGTTTTAATTCTATTTACCTCAAGAAGAGGATTCTTAGGATCGATGGATGTAATCCAATTTAAACCTTTTAACTTTTTATCGATTAAATTAGCGTCTACAGATTTAGTAAAATTTACATTTTGTAATTCATGGAATTTTCTACCCTCGTTAAATCTTAAATGATATTTTACTGTTAAAGAAAAACTAATTAAACAAATTAAAAGAATTATTTGTTTAGAATATTTTATTTTATTTTCATTTAATTGAAAATGTAAGAATGAAGACAGAACAGGTATTAAAAATAATATAAATAATTGATTCTTAGTGTTAATTTGATGAAACATTAAACTAAGACTAAGACAGAAGATAATTAAATAATAAAAAGATTTATCACTACTTAAAAAACTTTTGATATTATAAATGCTTTTAAAATAAAAAAAAATTATTGGTACCAGAAAAATATAAATAAAATCAAAATTAAAAACTAAATTTTTTATCGAAAAGTCAATACCGTCATACCTGTTTTCGGCAATTGTAGTTGGAAACAAAACGTATTGATTTAAAAAATTAAGAAAAGAAATATCATTTAATAGACCAAACAAAAAAATGAAAAAAATAAAAGAAAACGAAGAAACTGTTAAAATGTTTATTAAGTAAAATTTTTTATTTAAAAAAATATAAAAACTTAAAATTAGAATATAAAAAATTAGAAAGTAAATTGTCGGTGCGGGTTTAGTAAAAAATGCTATTCCAAGAAATATCGGGACTATAAAAAAATATTTTTTATTATTATATTTTATTCCCTTAAAAAGGGACAAGCTTGAAATTAGACAAATTAATGACGCATGATGGTCTACATATAATGTTCCAGTATTTGGATAAGCTAAAAAAGAAAAACAAACTGCATAAAAAAAACTATAAAGATTTCCTAATTTTAATTCTTTAAAAAAAATAAAAGAGATTAAAGTAGCTATAACATTGAAAATTGATCCATGTAGAACATATATTTGAAAACTATCACCAAAGATTAAAAAAAAAAGTGACTGCAAGTAATCAATAAAGATTCCTGAAACCGCCCAGTAATCTCTAAAAGGCACATCTCCACTAAGAATTCTTAAAGAAATATCATAATGAGCAAAGGACTCTATCGGAAAAGCCCCTTGCATTGCGTAATATTGATTTATGAAAAAACTAATAAATACCAAAATAAGAATTAAAATATTTTGTAAATTAGTTGAGTATTTATTATTCATTAAATGATAGAAATTATTTAAAGAATATTTATATACTTAATTAATATGAAATCCCAATCAAAATTAAATCTCAATTGGACACGTAACATTAGTGTTAAACCTAATGTTTTTTTTCCATCTAATGAAAGTGATTTAAAAAAAAAATTACTTAAAAAAAACTTTATACCTGCTGGCAATCAGAGGTCCTTTGGTGATAACGCTATAAATAAGAAAAATATTTTATCCTTAAAAAAATTTAATAAAATTATTTCATTTGATAAAACTAAAGGAATTATTAATGCAGAAAGTGGAGTATTAATTTCTGATGTTTTAAAAAGAATTTGCAAAGATGGTTGGTTTTTACCTGTTACTCCAGGTAGTAAATATGTTTCTATAGGAGGCATTATAGCTAATAACGTTCATGGTAAAAATACAAAAAATAATCAAATAAGTTACTACGTAAAGGAAATTAAACTGCTTTTGACTAATGGAAGAATAATTTTTTGTTCAAATAAAAAAAATCAAAAACTTTTTTACCTCACAATTGGAGGGTTTGGGCTATCTGGCATAATTCTTTCTGCAAAAATTAAACTAAAAAAAATAAAATCAATTTATATAAATCAGAAAATAAGAGAGTTTTCCTCGTATGGTCAATTTTTTACACTCCTAAAAAATAGAAAAACTTATGAGTATTACGTAAGCTGGATTGAGACATTCTCAAAGACAAATATAAAAGGTCTTACTTTTTTCGGAAATCACAGTAACTTGAAAGATAATTTAATCTTTGAACATAAAGATAGAAAACTAAATAATTTAAATAACATTTTGTTAAAATATTTTGTTAATAATTTCACTCGAATTAAATTGATCAATTATTTATTCCGTAAAACAAAATCTATTTTTTATAAGCGTAAAGTTACTTTAAATGAATTTTTTTATCCTCAGGACAAATTTATGGATTTTAATAAGATTTACGGTTCTAATGGTTTTTTTCAAGTTCAATTTTTAGTAAAATTAGAATCTTTTCAAAAATTAATGGGAGAAATATCTTCTTTTTTTAAAAAAAACAAAATATTTAGTAGTTTTATAATTTTAAAAATTATGAATGAAAAGGGAAAATATTTAAATTATAGTGGTAGAGGTATATCTGTATCAATGGACATACCAATTAACCAGAAAAAGTTTTTAATTTCAAAGTTCATGAATTATTTGTTTATAAAATACAAAGTTAAGATAAACTGCTCCAAAGACTCTATTGCCAAAGCAGATTTATTTAAAAAAAACTCTGAATACACTCGTTTTAAACGTGAGCTTTCAAAAATTGATAAAAAACATAATATTAGCTCTCTCTTTTCAAATAGATTGGGAGTCAAATGAAAAAAAATGTGATCATATATGGTGCGTCATCATTAATTTCTTTGGAATTAATAAAATTACTTAATCAGGATATATCAAAGTTTTTCTTATTTTGTAGAGATAAAAATAAAATAGAGAATTTTCTATTAGATAATAATTTTGAAAAGGAAAAATTTTCAATTTTTGAGGTTGATATATTAGACATTAAAAAGAATTTAGAACTTATCAATCAAATGAAAAATATTGACGGAGTCATATGGGTTGCTGGTTTTTCAGGAAATACAGATGAAGAATTAAAAAGTATGGAATTGGCTAAAAAAAATATTAAAATTAATTTTTTGAATCCAATGCTTATTATCAACAAAACTTTAACAAAAATGACTTTAAGTACTGAGTCTTTCTTGGTGATCGTAACTTCGGTAGCTGCTTTAAGAGGTCGGGGTAAAAATTTAATATATGGCAGCGCTAAATCTGCTCTGCTTACGTATTTATCAGGTCTTAGACAGAAATATAATCAAAGACTAACGGTTGTTAGTGTTATTCCAGGTTACATAAGAACAAAGAATTTTAAAATAAAAGCTCCTAATTTTTTAATATGTGAACCATCACATCTTGCCAGAAAGATAGTCAAAGCCATTAAATATAAACATGAGATAATTTACAGTAGTTTCGCATGGAAAATTATTATGATGGTAATTAAATTTATTCCTGAAAAGATTTTTAAAAAATTTAATTTTTAATTAAGTCTTTGGATGATTTCTAATATACTAATTTTTAAATCTACATCTTTAGCAAAGTATTCCTCGTGAGCTAGCAATGTTGAGTAAGCCACTCCTAAAAGAATGAATATATTTTTTTTCTTTAAAAATAAAATATTCAGTTTTTTTATTTTTTTAGAAAATCTAAATTTTAATTTTTTTAAATATAGTGAAAAAAAAAGAAAAAAAGAAAGTAAATGATAATGAATTGAAAACCACCTTGACCAATCTTCAGCAACATGAAAGAGCGGCAAACTCCAAATAAAAATAAATATTGATAGATAACCAAAGTGTTTATCTTTTAAAAAACTGTGATTTAATCTTACAGATTTTATGAATAAAAAAATTGGAAAAAATGCATAAAAAACATAAATTGTATATCCTAACCAACTTTTTATATCTGCTTGAAAATAAAAGAAACTCATATCTTGATTAGTTTGATCTTTTAATAAATCATGTTGTAAAGCGTAGGTTGGTCCCCATTCTGTACATCTAACAGGAGCATAAGAACCTAAACTTTCGCAAATTTTTAAAGTATGTTCGAAAGTACCTCTAAAATAATAAAGCAACAAAACCACCAAAATTGAAAATAAAGCTGAGACGATAAATTTAAAGAATAATTTTTTAATATCTTTTTTCGATGATATTAAAATTAATGGTAAAAATAAATACGGCAAATAAAAGAAGAAACTTTCATGTATTAAAAATAATAATGGGAAAAGAAATAAATAATAGTCATAAACTTTTTGACTTTTTTTTTTGTAAATAATATCTGTCAAAAAGCATAAATAATAAATGTAAATTAATATTTCTTTTCTAATACCAACGCCATTTACTAAAATAAAAAACAAAAAGAAGATTGGTGAAAAAAATAAAAAAATATTGACGATATTTAATTTTATTTCTTTGAATAAAGAATAACACTTATAAAAATAAAAAGCAGAGATAATAGTTAATATTGTTACAAAAGAATGTTGAATATTTATTTTAGAAAAATTGGAAAAATTAATTATAATCTCTCCTATCAATCCTCTCCTTATGAAGCCATTTTCGTAATTAATTAACCATTCGCCATATTCCCATGCATCTAGATTAATTGCGTTATCAACTAATTTTATAAAAGAAATACTAAAAAGAAGAAAAAAAAATATAAAAAGGTATTTTTTTTCTGATAACAAATAAGTCCTTAATTTTTTAGATCTTTATCTATATTTGAAGCTGCATCAAAAAGATCTCTGACTGCCTTAATAGACTTTTCAAAATCTTTTTTTTCATTTTCACTTAAATCAATTTCTAGTACTTTTTCTACGCCTTTAGAGCCAATTATTACTGGAACCCCAGCATATAATCCTTTTGTATTATACTCTCCATTCAGAAAAGCTGCGCACGGCAATTGTTTTTTCAAATCTTTTAAATAACTTTCGGCCATCTCAACGCCTGATGCTGCCGGAGCATAAAAAGCTGATCCTTTTTCAAGGTACTTTACAATTTCAGCTCCGCCTTTTTTAGTTCTAGCTATAATTTCATCTAATCTTTCTTTGGTTATCTTTCCCTCCTTAACAAGATCCATAATTTTTTTTCCGTCAATTTCAGTTGCACCTAACATTGCTACCATACTATCGCCGTGACCTCCTAGTACGAAAGATTTTATTTTTTTTACAGGTACCTTTAATTCTTGTGATAAAAAATAGATAAATCTCGATGAGTCTAAAATTCCAGCCATTCCTACAACTTTATTTTTTGGTAGCCCCGAATATTTTTGTAAAGCCATAACTATTACATCTAATGGATTTGTAATACATATAACAAAGGCATTTGGTGACGTTTGTTTTATGCCTTCTGCTACTTGTTTAATAATTTTAAGATTTATACCAAGTAAATCATCTCTAGTCATGCCTGGTTTTCTTGGCACACCAGCTGTAATAATAATAACATCTGAATTTTTTGTATCTTCATAATTATCTGTTCCTGACAAACTTACATTGAATCCGTTCACTGGAGAAGATTGAGCAATATCTAAAGCTTTTCCCTTTGCAATGCCTGCGGCAACATCAAACAAAACAATATTTGCTAATTCTTTAAGTGCAATAAGATGTGCTAAAGTTCCACCTATTTGCCCGGCTCCGATTAAAGTTATTTTTTTTTTCATTAATTTCCTTTTATTTCATTGTTGGCATCACGAATTCGGGATCTGACCTCAATCCTGTGGGCCATCGTGATGTTATTGTTTTTAATTTTGTATAGAATCTTACCCCTTCTGGCCCATGCATGTGTTGATCACCAAATAATGATCTTTTCCATCCACCAAAACTATGAAAGGCCATTGGAACTGGGATCGGTATATTAATTCCAATCATTCCGATTTTAGCTTTGCTTGAGAAAGTTCTTCCTGAGTCTCCGTCTCTAGTAAATATACTTGCACCATTTCCAAATTCATGATCGTTGACTAAATGTAACGCTTCTTCAAAATCTTTTGCTCTTATAACAGATAAAACGGGACCAAAAATTTCTTCTTTATAAATTCTCATATTCTTTGTTACATTGTCAAATAAACATCCTCCTATGTAGTATCCGTTTTCATATCCTTGTAATTTAAAATTTCTTCCATCGACAACTAATTTCGCACCTTCTTTTTCTCCAATATCCACGTAACCTTTAACTTTGTCTAAATGTTCTTTAGTAACTAGTGGCCCCATTTCTGATTGTTTATCCATACCAGGGCCTACTTTAAGAGCTTCAACTTTTTTTGCTAATGATGCGACTAACTTATCTCCAATTCCACCTACTGCTACGGCAACTGATTGAGCCATACATCTTTCACCCGCTGATCCATATGCTGCGCCCATTAAACCGTTAACCGCTTGATCTAAATCACAATCAGGCATTATGACACAATGATTTTTAGCTCCGCCTAAAGCTTGAACTCTTTTTTCATTCTTAGCACAATTTTCATAAATATATTTCGCAATTGGAGTTGAACCTACGAAACTCATTGCCATAACATCTTTATTATTAATAAGAGCATCAACTGCTTCTTTATCCCCGTTGACTACGTTAAAAACTCCGTCTGGCAAACCAGCTTCTTTTAAAAGTTCAGCTAATCTCATTGAACAAGATGGATCTTTTTCTGATGGTTTAAGTACAAATGTATTCCCACATGCAATTGCCATCGGGAACATCCACATTGGAACCATGGCTGGAAAGTTAAAAGGAGTTATCCCTGCGCAAACGCCCAAAGGTTGACGAATAGACCAGCTATCAACGTTAGAGCCCACATTTTCTGTAAACTCACCTTTTAACATTTGAGGAATACCACAAGCATACTCAACCACTTCTAAACCTCTAGTTAGTGATCCTTTTGCATCCTCGTAAACTTTTCCATGTTCTGCTACTATAATTTTTGTTAATTCATCTGAATTTTTTTCTATTAATTCTTTAAATTTAAACATTACTCTCGCTCTTTGAA
>JGI20155J14468_10002301_pt1 | contig 14151 bp, 8 predicted proteins | sample COG_05_FD_14468 | JGI IMG/M metagenome (IMG submission 14468) | reverse complement strand
AAAATCCAGGCTAGACAGACGTTGGCATAGTGATCTGAGACGACTCCCATCGAGTAAGCAATTTTCTGCTTTAGCGGCACGCGGTCGGACTGATGCGCTGTGGTAATTACCTTAGGGGAATTCATTAATGCGTGGGATTATCTCGTTGACTGAAAAAATGGCGAGCAGGGGACAGGGTGTAAGCGTGGCGTTTGAGCTAAAAAAACCGCCAGCGTGTTCGCTGGCGGCTTAAAAATTAACTAGTAAGACTTTCAGGGAATTTTCTCTAAGCCTGAGTACTTTTGCGGCGTGTCACTGCAGCAGCGAGGGCCAATGTACCGAACATCATTGCGAATGCGCTAGGCTCAGGAACAGCAGCCAAATATGTACTAGAAAATGAGTTTAACTGTGTGCCACCGACTTTACTAGCTTCGAAATTGTCAAAGATCGGAAAGACAGTTGTTGCAGAGTAGAGGGTAGAATTCACAACGGTAAAGGAGGTGCCTGCAGTTCCGTTGTCAAAATCAATCGACACATCAAAAGTGTCCTGAACGGCGCTCTTCGTAATAACTGTCGTGTATATGTGCGAAGCGTTATCCTTAGCGGCTAGCGCGTTAACTTGTTGGGAATCGCTAGCAATCAATGAATTGACGGTATCTATGAAAATCGGTGTAAATGCCGGACGAACTGACATACCAGCCTTCGGAGTATTGCTACCTGGACTTAATGTATCTGTGATTCCAAACTGAAATACAGTAGCCTTGCTATTATTACCTGCTACATTGGTCATGGACAGATCAGCCACGAGTGTGAACGAATCACCCACACCAAATGTGAAACTGTTAAATAAAACAGCGCGAGTGAAATCTGCACTTGAGGAAGCATAGCCTGAGCCAGCAACATCATTGGCAACCCATTGGGTTTGGGTATTAAAGTTATTTGTTGAGTTGAGTGTAACTCCTTCAGACCAACCTTCGTCAGAGGTAAAGTCGTAAGAAACAGTCTGCGCACCGAGAATGGCAGTGAACGCACATGTAGCGATGATAGTTATGAACTTTTTAAGCATGATGTGTAGTGGGTAGATGAGGTTTATTTCAAATTGGCATGTTACGTGTAAAGTGAATTGCCTGACAATGGCTAACTGTGACCTATTGACGTGTAAAGTAAGTGGTTTGCACCAGTGGTCAAGGTTTTTTTAAATTATTTTTAAATATTTAAAAATCAGCATTATGCGGGCCGATTAAGTGCCGACTTGGCTAGCGAGTCGCCACTCCAGCGGTATAACTGAAGGCCGATGCGTTGAAGAGGTCGAAATTGCCCTCCTGTTTGACGCTGCCCGATCTAAAGTAGCCGAACAGATCGGACTGATAGGCGGCTGATTCAGTCAAAGTGGTGGTGATGGTGGCTACTGTGTCGCTTGTATCTAGATTGATTAACTGCGCCACGGCTTCGAATTGGCCTGGAGTCGCTAATTTAGTGAGACTGAGTACGATGCGCAGCGTGTCGGTGAGATCACTGTCGTTTAAACGATCGTCGCCAACCGCAGCGTAGCTCACGCCGCCCAAGGCTTCAGCATAGCCACCGCCCGATACAAAGAATTGATACATCCCAGCAGCTGAATTTGAGCCTGAGGCATTTCTTTTGATGCCGGCAAAGATTGCATGCGTATTGGAGGTCGATGCGGTGGAGAAACCGACTGAGCCCATAAAGGTCTCAACGCTTGGGATACCTTCAGGTAAACCTTCGAATGTGAAGTCTAGGCTGACTGAGTAAGTCGCTCCGGCGGTCAACGCCGAACCTGCGCCGATTTTGTAATAGGCACTCGCTCCGGTCGCGTTGGGCGCGCGCCGCAGAGTGCCGAAGTCTGGGTTTCCTCCTGCTGGGAAATAAAATCCTCCAGCAAACGGAACCTCATTGAAATGGGCGGCGCTTGTTTGTTTGGATTGGTCAAGTGCGCTCGCAAAGTAGCCTTCGGAGCGCTCGAAATCAGTGCTAAATGTAGTCGCAGCATCGCTGACTGTGATCGCAGTTAGCAGGGCGGCAAATGCTAGAGAGTAAGGATATAATTTCATATGGTTCTGAGGGTGAGTTGTTATAGGTAGTATTGTGGGTGCTTTGCTAAGTGCGGCATGCGCGGTTTAATTGTCTGCGTTGGCGCGAATGGTTAGTTTGGCGTGTGATAAGATGGTGGAGTAATTTTTTAGGGATAGGGTGATTTCATTTATATCCTGCAACTGATTGACCGGAATAGTCACATCGACGTATTCGAAGAAATTTTTAATCGATTGGTGGGCATCCAGGTCGACTGTGAAGGGATGTCCGTTGAATCGGCCACGTAAGGTGCCAGACGGGCCATTTTTATCTTCTAGGCCTAGGCGCAGTGTGACGGATTGGAGTCTGGAGATATTTTGAGCTGGGGTTTCAATCGTAATGGTGGGTCGCTCCCATAGGGGTAGGATGGTCTGCTGGCCATAAAATGCCGTTTCGAGGAGTTGTGCGCTAGTGGCTGCTGGAGCTGCTGTTTCTATAATGATCACTGCGGTTTCAGCGTTGCCGATGCTCAGGTTGGCGCCGATCGCTAAGTCATCGCGTCGTAATTGGAAGCGGCCATTTTGATAAGTGGGCAGTCGGTAGCGGATCGATTGGATGCGGTTGTTACGTGGCAGGATCAATTCAGGGCGTAGCTTTAACGATCGGCCTGACTGGTTATTTACCGCGATGAATATTTGCTGCCCCTTTTTCCAAGCCAAGCTATGAACCCGAGGGTGTATGGGATCCAAACAAAGATATTCGCCACCAACGCCTTCCCATAGATCCATGAAAAAGGCGTTCTTGGTTAATTCATAATCGCCCAGCGCATTACGNTTAACCAGGGCAAATCCGGAATCCGGTTCCCAGTGCATGTAGCCCAACAGGAAGGGCACCGTCAGCGAAAAGTCTGCGGGTCGCTGCATGAATTGCAGCATGAAGCTGCTGTAGTTGGAGACGCGCAGCCAGTAATCGATTTCTCGAGTACCACCGAGCAGTGTGCCGTATTCCGTGATCAACAGCGGCTTAACATTTGCAGAATTGCGCATTTCTGCGCAGAGCAGATCGAGCACGCAGTCGAGACGCCCCTGCAGCCAATCATCATAGCCTGCGGAGCGAGCCGCGTAGCTGGAACGAACGCCCCGATCGTAGAAATGATGTGAGTAGAAATCTAAGTCCGCTCGGGTTAAATCCATGAATTGCTTGTGATTTTCCCAGACCGCGAATGCCGGACGGCCCATTTCCATACGGGGCCAAGCCGAGGCAGGCCCACCCACTTGGATCGTTGGGTCGACTTTTTTCAGCGCCCGAGCGACGCGATTGTGGAAATCGCCGAGCAGCCCCCATCCATCGAATTGAGGCAGCAGATGGTAGGTCCATTCGTGCTGGATGTCAGATTCATTTTTGACTTCCCAGTAGGTGGCGGTGCGCCCGCTGTCCTCAATCTCATCTGCCACATAAGCAGCAGCCAGTTCCGCGGCGGCGTCAAACGCTTCAATCGCTGGGGTGCCGAGGGTATTTTTCTGCCCTGGAATCTGGGCGTCCATAAAGCTTGGCCAAATGTTGAAGCATTGCGCGAATTTCAGTTCTGGGTCAGTCATCCAGAATTGATCGAAGGTTCTTTGATTGAAAATTGAAAGATCTGCGTAGCCAGTTCGATCAGGATCCTCCTGCAAGAGGGGCTCAGTATATGCGCCGTGCCGCGTCTCGAGTTCGTGGGCAAGTTTTAGCATTTGGCGTCCAGGGTAGAAGCCCTTTGCGGCAAAGTCATCTTCCATGCCAGAGAGATCGGAGCCTGGGTTGATGTAGAGTCTGAAAAAACGATCTGTCGGCAATTCGGAGACGCCTTCAATCGAGAGGGTACGGCTTGGGTCGACTTGAAGCACGGCGTCCATCGGCGGTTCAGAACTGTCAGCAATATTAAAAAGGCTTTCGTCAAAAGTGGATGAAAGTCCTTCGAGGGAAACAAGTCGTACGGCAGTCATTACAGCCGACCCTTCGAGGATCAGTGTCTGCGGCTCTTCTGTCCAATCCGCAAACAGCGAAGAGGGTATTTGAATGAGTCGCTGCGTTTGTAACTGTGGGTTCGTATAGACAACTCCTCCTGCCACTTGGTATGCGACCGATGTGATGAGATCAAGATTCTCGCCTTCAATCTCCAAGTATGAAAAGTTTCTGACGTAAGGCGCCAGTGCTTTGGCAATCGTCAAGTTTATCGTGCCGTCGACGGTGCGCTTGCACTCAAAAATTTGTAGCTCTGTGAGCACGCGATTACGTGAGTTGGCTTGGGTTTTTGTTTCAACTTCGTAGTCGGTGATGACTTTGCCCCAGAAGTTCTCATGCAAGCGTTTTTCTTTTTCTAGGTCGGTCGCGTGGAGAAAAACAATCGAGCAGAGGAAGCCGGCAATAACGCGCAGCATTCGATACTGAGTTCGAGGCGAGTTAAACTGGAGGTGGTAGCATTGCATCTTAATCGGGCGACTATCGAGTGACTCGCAGGGTGAATTGATCGGATAGCCCAGTTCTGGAGAGGGCCGCTTCTTTGCCGTCGGCAACGGGGCGTTCGTCATCCCAAGAGTACAGTGAAATAGTCACCTCTCCAGGCTGCCGCGCAGTCACGCTGCCGAATTTATCAACCGTAGCGATCGCGGGATTGCTGGACTCCCAGATGACGCTGCGCATCGTCGCGTCTTTAGGGGAGATCAATTTTTGCAAAGGGATCGATTCGTTCACTTTTAAGCGAGTCGTTGGAGTCACAATTTTGACTGCGCTCACAGGGCGGTAGGCATTTTTTTCAAGCACCTTACCTAATCGATTGTAGGCGGCGCGTTGCTCTGCATCGAGTGCGGTAATATCTAGGCCAGAGTGGTGCCAATTATTCCAATCGAATTTTACTTTGTTAGCCCCTGCGTGTTCGAATGGATCGGTGCGCAGATCAAAGAATCTGCCCTGTGGATAATTCGCATCTGGGCCATATCGCTTAAAGCCGAGTTCTTGTGCATAAGTGATGCGCTTAGATTGATCTGTCATCGCTCTATTGGCATTGTACCAGGTATACAGATGGTCGCGATGAGCTTTGGTTTGGCTACCAGTTACTTGCGGCCAAAAGCTGATGCCGTCGAGATCCGCTTGGTTGGGTAGGTCAATGCCGGTAGCNTCGCAGAGGGTCGGNAGCAAGTCNGTNAGNTTGATNAANCCGTTGTAACGGGTGCCAGCTGCAATGCTGCCGGGATAAGAAAGTATCAACGGGACCTGCAGGCCGTTGACCTTACATTGGCCTTTCGCGCCGATGAACACCGAGCCATCCTCAAGAGTATAGGAGAACGCTGCTTTGCTGCCATTGTCACCCATCACTATGATCAGGGTCTTTTCTCTGAGTCCGAGTCGATCCAATTGAGCGGTCACCTGACCGATCATTTTGTCCATATAGGCAACCATGTCAGGGTAGAATCTGCGATCATCGCCTTTAAAGGCGCCAAAGGAATTGTCTGGTTTGACGCCGGTATGTGTCATGACTTCGAAATGGTCATAAGCGTCCTGAGGTTGCGTGTCCGGTGTCGGCGTATGCTCATCGTGCACCAGCAGCATCGGATAATACAGGAAGAAGGACTCGTCTTGGTGGGCTTCAATAAAATCGAGTGCAAAGCGATTGACCAGTTCTGGGCCGTAGTAGCGGCGGTTTGTTTCTGGGTCCAAGCCACTGTACCAATTTATTTTGCCATTAACCACAAAGTTAGGGTCGATGTGGCGAGGGCCTTCATAGAGTAAGTCGAAACAGTGGATCTTGTCCCAACCGAATTGATCCACATAGGTTTCACCTGGTATCGTTGCGGTGCCTCTGGATTGCTTCCATTTTCCCGCAATGCCGGTGGTGTAGCCTGCTTGCTTGAACAGGTCTCCAAACGTGATGTGCGATGCATGCAAGGCCTTCGCTTGCACGAAATTGCGTTGATTGTTCATGCCTGTCATCAGCGCCACGCGAGTCGGCTCACAAACCGCGTAAGCAAATGCGTTGCTAGCCAAGACACCTTCATCGGCCAGTCGATCGATTGCTGGGGTGGCCACTGGTACGCTTTCGAACAAGCCCGCGGTCGAATTTAGCTGTTTGGCACCATAAGCGGACACCCCATAGTGCGAGATGTCATCGATCAAAATAAACACCACATTGGGCCTGTCAGCGGCCTGCAATGGCAACCATGCCATTAGCATGGCAAGCGCAGGGCAGAGTGTACGCGTTAAGAGTCGTGTAATGATGGTCATTTAAATGCTGCGAATGGGGGCCGCTTTTAGCGGCGCTAGTCGATTGTGATTTGATAGAAGGCGGCACTAGTAGCGGGTGTGAACGAACGAGAGTTAGTCGGAGGCGTCGCGGCTATAGTGCCCTCGACTACTGTCCAAGGCTGTCCTAAGTCAGGGGTCATGCGTATGCTATAAGTTCTGCCCGAAGCAGATGGCCAAGACAGATCAAAGTCAGTCGATACATCTTGTATGTTGATGCGGAAGCTTGAGCTAGGGTCGGTCGGATCGGTACCAGCTTGAAACTCTGCAGCATCTGTGTTGCCGTCATTATCAATGTCACTGCTTGCATCGACAGTGCTTAGACTTGAAAAGTATGCGTTTTCCCAGCTGTCTTCGATGCCGTCGCTATCGTCGTCGGTATGGATCAATGGCGGGTTGACCACAATGGTCACTTGTTCGCTGATACCTGTCGTATCTAGTGTCGCAGTCGAACCTGATGCGAGTGGCCGTGCGTCTTCCCAAGAATAGAGGGAAATGGTGGCCTCCCCGGGTTGCAGTGCTGTGGCAATTCCAAATTTGTCAACGGTCGCAACGGTGGGGTCACTGGATTGCCATACCACATTACGCATAGTCGCGTTTGCGGGAGTGACCTGTGCCTGGAGTTGAACCGAGTCGTTGATACGCACTTTTCCTGACGACATTGATTGATCGCTTGGTTCGGGGGTCGCCGTATAGGTAAACGAGTCAATGTTCAGCAGGTCGAAATTGCCAGCTTCCTGAACGGCTCCCGAATTGATGTAACCATACAGGTTTTTAGCAGGCGAATAGGCATCTGGACGATTCAAGCTTTTCGAAATCGTAGCGACAATTGTGTTGGTCGCTAAATTAGTCAGTGTTGCGACCGCATCAAACTGACCAGCGATGGCTGACTTGGTCAGGCTGAATTCTATCCGCAGAGTGTCGGTTAGATCATCGCTATCCAGGGTATCATCGCCGATATCTGCATAAGGAATATTCTGCTGCAAAAATCCACCACCGCTGATAAAAAACTGGTATTGTTGAAGTTGTCCGCCCCCTTTTTGTATGGCCGCATACATGACATTGGCGTTCGCGGTATTTGAGCTGGAAAAACCGTTGGCGACTAGCAGAGTCGTCGTGCCCGGTGCGGTGTTTGGTAAGCCTTCGAAAGTGAAATCCAAAGTGGTGCTCCATGTTGCGCCGACGCCAAAGCTAGCCCCCGCACCGGAATTATAATAAGCTCGACTGCTGCCCGTGGTCGGTGATCGCTTTAGGGTGCCGAAGACCGGCGCTTGTCCTGCGGGTAGATACATGCCTCCTGCTGAGGATTCAGTAAAGTTGGCTGAGTTGTTAATCCCGCCAGCCTGAAAACCTTCAGAGCCTTCAAATTGAGTCGCATACCTGACCGTGGCGAATGAAGTATCGATGCCGAGGTCGGTAGCAGCTACTTCTGCGTTGTTAGCCAGTACTGTGCCCAGCCGGTCATAGGCGGCTTGTTGTTCCGTAGTGAGTGCCGCAAGGTTTAAGCCTGAGCGTAGGAAAATGCCCAACCCGGTATCCACAGTATTGTTGTATGCATCCACAAGCTCGAGCGGATCGGTGCGTAAGTCGAAGAACCGGCCCTGAGGGAAATTGGGAGGGTCATTTTCATCTGGCGCGTAACGTTTGAAATCGATTTCTTGGGCGAACTGAATCAGTTTTGTGGTGTTCGTCATTGGCTTATTGGCATTGTACCAAGTAAAGATGTTTTCTCTGTGTGCAGCAGCAGTATTGTCAAGTACCTGCGGCCAAAAGCTGATGCCGTCGAGGTCATCGGCATTCGGGATTTCGAGCCCGGCTGCTTCACAGATCGTCGGGAATATATCGGTTAAATTAATCAAACCGTTGTATTCGATCCCTGGAGCAATGGTGCCTGGTTGAGAGAGGAGGAGCGGTACCTGTAGGCCGTTCGCACGGCATTCCCCTTTGCCGCCGACGAACTCAGTCGTACCTGGTACAGTGTAGGAAAAGGACGCTTTGGTGCCGTTATCACCCATGACTACGATGAGCGTATTTTCTCTTAAATTAAGTGCATCAAGCTTGTCAATGATGTTACCAATCATCTTATCCATGTAAGCCATCATATCTGGGAAGTAGCGCCGATCATCACCGTCAAAGGCGCCGTACTCGTACGCAGGGTCTTCCTTACCTAATGGATACGTCACCGTTTCAAAATCATCATAAAGACTTTGCGGCAGGGTGTCTGGGGTTGGCGTATGCTCATCGTGCACCAGTAGCATTGGGTAATAGAGGAAGAAGGGTTCATTCTGATGCGTCTCAATGAAATTAAGTGCGAATCGATTGATTAAATCGGGACCATACCAGCGTCGTCCTGTGAGTGGATCAATGCCGCCATTTACTTGTTTGAAATACGTAACCACGCCATTGATCACAAAATTCGGATCGATATGACGAGCCCCTTCGCCGATTAAGTCGAAACAGTAGATCTCATCCCAGCCGAACTGATCCACATAGTCTTTACCGGGGATTTCGGCAGTGCCTCGAGATTGCTTCCATTTACCGGCAATCCCAGTTACATAGCCCGCTTGCTTAAAGATGTCGCCAAAGGTGATTTGTGATTCATGCAGAGCCTTCGGCTGGATGAAATTCCGATTGTTATTCATGCCCGACATCAGGGCGACACGTGTCGGTTCACATATCGCATAGGCAAATGCATTGCCAGCTAACAGGCCATCATCGGCGAGTCGGTCGATTTGAGGAGTGGCAACAGCTGTGGACGGGAAGAAAGGATCGTCGTTGATGTCCACTTGGGTCGAATTGAGCTGCGTCGCACCGTAGGCAGAAACGCCGTAGTGTGAGAGGTCATCAATTAGAATAAAAACTACGTTGGGTTGCTCCGTCGCGCTGAGTGGCTGCACGGTGAATCCGAGGGCAAAGCAGAATGTGAGTGTCAGGAATCGGAGGTAGTTGTATGTAGTCATTTTAGGTATGGGTAGGGTGCTTAAAGGGAACCATCGATTGGATTTAGCTTCTTTACATCGGAGGACTGAACGGTCGATGCACCGATACTTGCTGTGGCAGTCATGGTTTGCGGGATCTCGATACGGAGCATGCCGGACTCGAGTTTGTCGGCATGTGCGTGAATCGAGACTGTTGCGGATTGGGCATGGGTACGGATGATTAATTGCGCGTAGCCGTTGAACAGTTGCCTGCGTGGCGCTTGTTCGGGTTCGTGGCTGGTGGGGTTGCCGTTGCCGACTCCGAGTAAAGTCGCAGCTCCACTGATTTCGAAATCAAGCATAGCGTCCGCGGTAGGCACACTGCGCCCAGCGGAATCGCATGCACTCACATTCAGGATCACGACGCTGCTGCCGTCTGCCTCGGTATTTGAATGGGCGTTAATGATGCGTAGATTTGTAGCAGGACCCGTGGTTTCGATGGAGGTGCGGACGATCTCCTGCCCAGCAGAGTCGTAGCCGACCGCCTCCAGTGTGCCTTGCGTGTAGGGGACGTCCCATTGCAGCTTGCGATAGGGCGCGCGTTTGAGTCTGCCTTGAGATTCGCCGTTGAGGTACAATTCGACCTCGGCGCAATTGGTGTAGCACCATAGGTCGATGATTGCACCGGCTTCACACTCGAGATTCCAGTGCGGAAATAGGTGCAGCACGGGTGCGTCGGTCCATTCCGCTTGATAATAATAATAACTATCTTTGGGGAAGCCGCATAAATCCATTAAGCCGTAACGAGTGATGACTGCAGGCCAGGAAAAAGGATAGGTTTCGCCGCGGTAGTCGAGGCCCGTCCAGAGAAATGTGCCAGCGACGAAATCGCGCGTTGCACAGTCTTCCCAAGTGTCCTCGATCGAGCGCCCCCATGGAGTCAATGTTTCGGCATAAGCGGTGACCATCCCGGCGCGCTTGGGATTCAGATACACCGGGGCATCAGCGCCGATTGCTTCAGGGTGGGGGTGCAGTGCTTCGCCCTCATAATATTCCTGGCCGTAGAGGCCGCGTGTCGAAGCTGAGCCACCACTCTCACTGGCGATGAGAGGGCAGTCTGGAAACTTGCTTTTAAATTCGTCGTAGCGTTCTGCCTCTGCGGTGAGTTGCCCCTGCGCGTTTTCGCGCATCGTATAGTTAGCGCCAAAGGTATCAATTTGAAACCCGTTGTTAACAAAGTTTTCAGCGATGTTGTTGAAGTCGCAATTGGCAGAATAGATGCAAGGTCGTGTCGGGTCTAAGCGATGCGTCAGGTCCTGCATCCTCTGCAGCATCTTCGCACCCATAGCATTTTCTTGGATCAGCATCTCTTCGTTGCCTAGTGACCAGAGGCAGACCGATGGGTGATTTCGGTCACGCGCGTGACGAGTGCTTCGAGCTGTCCCAAGAATTCCGGCGATGTGCCGCTTAAGCGGGTTTCGTTCATCACGAGAAACCCCATTCGATCGCACAGGTCAAGTAGCTGTGGAGCAGGAGGGTTGTGTGCGGTGCGAATCGCATTGCAGCCCATCGCTTGCAATTGTTTGAGGCGCCACTCGTCGATGGTTGGCAGGATGGCAACGCCGACACCCGCATGGTCCTGGTGATTGCAGACGCCCTTGAGCTTAATATTTTCGCCGTTGAGGAAGCATCCTTGGTCGGCATCAAAGCGAATCGAACGCACTCCAAAGTGGCTCTGGTAGACATCGCAGGACTTGCCTGCGACTTGGACATGGGTTTCCAAACGGTAAAGATGCGGCGATGCGACACTCCAGAGCTTGGGCTGACTTAGCTCGAGGCAATGATCAATTGCAGCGCTCGTTCCGGCAGTGATTGGAGCGGTTTGGCTCGACTCGTAAACGGGGGATGCTCCCGTATCTGCAAATATTTTGAAGGTGACTTGCGCGGCACGATCTTCCCTGCCGGCATTGTGGATTTGTGCCTGTAACTCAATTTGAACCTTAGAGAGATCCGCCTCGTCTGGGAAAGTGCTACGAATACACGTACCAGAATAGGGTACATGCAGGTCGTCGGTGGCGACCAGACGGACATCGCGATAAATGCCGCCGCCTTCATAGGACCAGAGTTCGAATTCCTGCGCATCGCAACGCACCGCGATTGCATTACATTCATTCGGGTCACACAGTTCGGTGACATCGAGTGAGAAACTGGTGTAGCCAGAAAGATGACTGCCAGCGAGGTGTCCGTTGACCCAGATGGTTGCATCGCGGTAGATGCCATCGAATTCAAGATGGATTCTTTGGTGACGGATTTCCGCAGGGAGCTCGAACGTCTTACGATACCAACCCACATCAGTCGGCAGCGAGCCATGCACTGCATTGGCAGTCGGCGTGTACTCGCCTGCAACGACGAAATCGTGCGGCAAGTGCACCTCGTGCCATGCTTGATCGGGGTAGCCGACGCGCGAAATACCATGATTGCCGGCTTTCATCCACTCCGCTCTTTTGAAGCGATTGGCATGAATCGCACGGTAGTTGGTTTCGTTAAGGTCGCCGCGATGGAACTTCCAGCCATCGGTAAATTGAAAACTCGTACGCATCGTTTATTTACGTCTACTAGTTGGATGTCGGATCGAAATATTTTGCCCAGTTAGCGACGACTTTACTCTTTTCGATGAATTCGACATGCCAGTCNGCGAACAGGTAATGACCGCCACCGTTATACGCATCTGAGACGCTGGCTTTCGGCCATCCGGGCCAAACCATATGATCTACGGTACCGTCGCCGTTGGACTCCGCAACCACCACCATTTTTGCTGGATTCTTGAGAAGGTTAGTATGCATTTTACCCTTCCCATCGGTTCTATCATCCGCAAGGTGCTGGTTGGCTGATGACCATTCGCCAAGGCCGACGTAATTGTAACCGTAACCAGAGGTCGCACCGCATGTCGGTCCGCTGGTAGGATCAAAGGCTATTTCGCGGAAGGGGCTCTGAAACACGGTTTCTGCGGGCGCCACATTCCAACGATAGCTGCCATCTATGCGCTCTACAAAGCCAAGTTGCTGACCGATCAGATCCGGCCAAATGTAAGCAATTCCTTGGTCGTCCTGGCCTGCGTAGCTTGGGAAGGAGCCTTGGCGGTTTCCCTTTCCTGGTGCGCTTTGATTAATTAGCAGCTGAAAGCCACTGCCGATTTGGCGTAGATTGCTGACAGACTTTGATGCCTTGGCACTCTCTCGAACGCCTGCAATTGTTGGAATTAAGATGGCGGCGAGGATGGCGATGATCGCAATCACTGTGAGCAGCTCAATCAAGGTGAACCCCGCGGTTTTTGGGGAATGTAACGAATTGCTTAGAGAGATTTTTTTCATAGTATTAATTTATAATATTTGTAACACGACGCCACTGCAGGTTCCATATTTGCCACCTTGATACGCGCAAAAAAGATGAGTTGGTTTGCCTGCTGGATCGATCAGTAATTGCGGGCGCTCAAACCTTCCTTGGCGCTCTAGCCCGGGTAAGGTTTCATCAAAATATGATGGGGCATCCTTGTACGCAATTCGCGGGTTGTGCCATTCGAGGCCGTCGCGAGATTCCATAAAGAGCCCATATTCGTGGTTATAAAAGCCCATGTCGCGCAAGATCATTTTAAAGGGGAAATCGCCTCCTGTTTCATACCAAGTGTAGGCGTCTTCGCACTGCACGCGTTCGCCGAGATTGGAGAAATCTACAATCGGATTTGCGCTGTGCTTGAGATACGGACCTGTGATGTTGTTCGCGACCGCTAGGCCATATTTACGATTGCCGTTGAAGCGGCGCCCTGTGTCCCAATCCCAGCCCTTGTAGTACAGCCAGTACTCGCCGTTCGGGTGTTGCAGCAGCGAGGGATTACTGACCACGGCATCGTCCCATTCTCCAGCTTGGCCGACGTCAATTATCGGTTCGTCTCCCACGCGTTGCCAGGGCCCATCGAGGCTGTCCGCAATGGCAAGGCCGATACGTTTGGTGTACACTAGATCCGTATAATATTTTTCGTAGGCCTCGTCAGATAAGTTTGGTAGATCACTCTGTTCAATATCTAGGGTTGAGCCGTCTGCACCCATGTAGAATAATGCATAGCGATCACCCACTTTTTGAATGGTGGGATTGTGGATCGCCCACGAGTCCCAGGCATCGCCACCTCGACCTTTTAAAACCACACCCAAATCTTGGTAGGGGCCCTCGGGACTATCGGCCACCGCATGGGCTACCTCGCAGGCCGAAACCCAACCGGAAAATTTATACTCATTGCGCCAGCGTGAATAAAACACGTGGACACGCCCGTCTGGGCCGTAAATGGGCGAGCAACACCACACGTGGTAGCCATCGATCTCGAGGATGCGACCCAGCGGATTGAGCCGTTGTTCAAATTTTGAAGTCGCAATGTCTTGCTGTGCTGAATGACTCGAATTGAAATAATTCGGGTCATTTAAGGATGGTTTTGTGGTCATGTGATAGTTACTTTATACGAGTAATGTTAAGGTTTACAATATGTCAAGAACTCTGCACAATTTAAATTGGCGGAGTCTAGTTCTTTCTTGCTTAAATGGTATCTCTAGTAAGAGATAATTTTTATTATGATAAGAGTGAGTGATATTGCTGAAAAGCTTAAATTATCTCGAGTGACGGTGTCGGCAATATTGAACGATCGCTACCGCAAGCTAGGGATCTCCGAGAAGACCGCTGCACGGGTGCGAGACTGCGCTCAGGAACTCGGCTACCTGCCCAATCAGAATGCATTAAGTATGAAATCCGGGCGCAGCATGACGATTGGCATGCTCAGTAGTTCACTCGGGGAAGAGTGGGGTGCAAAAATTCTCGTCGGGGCATTATCTGCGATCCAGAACTGTCCGTATTCGCTGCGAATCGAAGCCGTGCACGGTGCCGCGGAGGAGCGAGTCGCGCTTGA
>JGI20155J14468_10002298_pt1 | contig 14166 bp, 6 predicted proteins | sample COG_05_FD_14468 | JGI IMG/M metagenome (IMG submission 14468) | reverse complement strand
CAGCTCGTGGAAGAGCGAGGCATGAGCGAAGCGGACGCGAGAAAAGAGGCCGGACTGAATCCAATTCCAATTCCGACGAAAGAGGAGAAGAAGAAGAAGAAGAACGCCGTCGCGAGTGGTGGCAACAATAATAACAACAACATAAACGGACCATCGCCGGCGCTGTTAACGGCCAACATTAAAAATGCGAAGAGTTTGCGCGAAATGTTCGAGCTCACGCGAAAACACTGGAAGCGGTTCAACCACATTCACTTGTCGGCGTTTTGGAATTTATTGGGAAGAATCACCACCAGCGCGAGTAGTTTTAGTAGCGATTGGCAAAGCGAGCACGAAGATGGGTTAGCGTTACTGGTCGAGCGCACGAGGGATGTTATAGCAAGCGACTCTTCTGGCATACGAGGAAGAGAATTGGCGAATATCGCGCACGGCGTCGCGAAATGTGGCGTCGGCGCTCGCGACGAGAACGGGCTGGTGAAGCAGTTAGCGGAAGCTATCGGGAGGCATTTGGCGGAGTGTAACGGTCAAGAAATAGCAAACATAGCGTGGGCGTTTGCAAAAAGCGGATATTTTGACCCGGGAATGTTTGCGAACTTGGCGGAAATGGCGGAGAAACAGATGGACAGATTCAACTCGCAAGAGATTACGAACGTGTTTTGGGCGTTCGCCACGGCGGAGTGCGACAACGCAAAATTGTTCAAGGCGTTAGCAAAAGCTATCGATGGTCAATTGCACGGTTTCAACTCGCAAGGATTATCGAACACGGCATGGGCTTTAGCAAAGATTGGATACGTTGACGCTACTTTGTTCCGAACAATCGCGCAGACGGCCCAGAAAAATATGGATCGTTTCAACGCGCAAGATTTCTCAAATTTGTGTTGGGCGTTTGCGAAAGCCGGGCAGTACGACGCCGAGTTGTTTACTACTTTAGCAAAGAACGCGGAAAGACACATGGGAAACTTGAACGCGCAAGGTTTGTCGAATTCAGTGTGGTCGTTTGCCAAAGCTGGACATTTGAACGCAGAGCTTTTCACCACTTTTGGTAAAAACATCGAGCGTAAAATGTTTGCAAACAACGGAACGGATTTCAACGCGCAAGATATCGCAAATATAGCGTGGGCGTACGGGAAAGCGTGTCACTTAGACGACGCGCTGTTTACTGTCCTAGCTCGAATGGCAGAAAAATGCTTGCACGATTTTAACACGCAAGATATCGTAAACTTGACCTGGTCGTTTTCGAAATTAGGTAGGTTTGATATGAAGTTGTTGGAAGCGGTGAAAGTGTCGCTCTTAAAATCGCGCTTGGACGATTTAGATGCACCGAATATAGCAAATCTAGCGTGGACGTACGATAAGGCTGGTAAGTTGGACGATAATTTAGTATCGTCGTTAGCGCGAGCGGCGGTGAAACGCGTGAATGAGTTTACCGCGACGGATATTACGAACGTGGCGTGGACGTTTGCAAACGCCGGCAAGGTGGACGACGAATTATTTAGCTCCATGGCGAAAGTGGTGGAACGAATTATGGACGATTTCGGTGAAGAAGATTTAGATAACTTAGAGTGGGCGTTTCAAAAAGCCAATCAAACGGCAGTTGTGAAACAATTGAAACAACAAAGGCGAATGTCTTCGGCCACCAACGACGTTTACGACGCAAACGTAGACGTATCCGAGTGCGGTCGTATCATCGTCGCCGGCGGCGGCATCGGCGGCGCGGCTTTAGCAGTGTCGCTTCAAAAGAAAGGATTCGATGTTGTCGTCTTGGAATCGGATGCGAGTTTTGATTCCAGGGCTCAAGGGTACGGTCTCACGGTGCAAGCGACGGATGCAATGCAAGCGATGGGCGTCGATATCTCTGGAGATGATGCACCGTCCACTTCGCACTATACGTTCTCGCAGCAAGGCGAAATCATCGGGTTCTTTGGCGAGGCGTTTGGTGTAAAGAGCAAGGACAGGCAAGAAGTCCAAAACTCGGGTCGATTCATTCACATACCGAGGCAGGTACTTCGCCAACGAATTCTCGAAGCCGTGCGTCCGGATACGATTCGGTGGAATAGCAAGTTAAAAAGTTACGACGATAGCGACAAAGATAAAGTCACCGTGACTCTCATCGACGATACGAAAATTGAAGGCGCTCTATTAATCGGCTCGGATGGTATTTTCTCCACCGTCCGGCGTCAGTTGGAATTACCGGGAGACCGATTAAACTACGTCGGTTTGTGTGTAGTCTTAGGTATTGTTAACGACGAGATACTGAAAATCCCGTTGGCGAAGCGTCGTATCTTTGAAACCGTAGACGGGACCACGCGGATTTACGCCATGCCATTCACGAAAAATTCAACGATGTGGCAGCTCTCGTTCCCGTGCTCAGAAGATACGGCGAAGAAGTACACAAGAGATGCAAGCACGTTGAAGGCTGAAATCTCCAGACGATGCGGGAATTGGCACGATCCCATTCCAGAGATGCTCACAAAAACTCCGCTAAATTGCATGAGCGGCTACCCTGTCTACGACCGCGAGTTGTTAGAAACTGACGTCCTTCGTCCGAAAGCGAGCATTTCTCGTCGCGTAACAATCATTGGTGATGCGGCGCATCCGATGACGCCATTCAAAGCGCAAGGTGCGAATCAAGCCATCAGCGACGCCGTCTTATTCGCTGATACGCTCATCGAAGGTGTAGGAAAACACGGCTCCGTGAACGGTTTCAACTACGCTCTTCCACTTTTCGAAAAGAAAATGTTGAGTCGATCTTCTCGAGCCGTTCTTGGATCGCGCGAAAAGGCAAAGGAAATGCACAGCAATTTGGCGTTACAACCGGCTCGGAAAGCGCAAAGAGAGGCTGAGTTTGATTTACGCACAGTCCTCCGGTCTTTAAAAGAGAAACAGATTACCGCTTCGCGAGCGACGGATAAGGAAGGTTTGGACGCGCTCGTGTTAGCCGTGTGCGGTGGTGGTCGACCACCTTCCATGGCGAACGGTAACGGTGAAGGTAGTACGCACACCAATATCGTCGATTTCCAAGGCACAAAAGTTCGATTTAATGACGACGACGAAGAACAAAAGAACAAAATCGACAGAACTAAAAAGCGCAAGAAAGCCGAAAAGAAGGAAAAGAAGGAAAAGAAGAAGAAGAGCAAAAAGCAAAAGAAATAAATTTCAATCAATGTAGTATATTGTAATCACAACGCAAACACCTCCACCTCCTCTCTTCTTCTCTCTCTCTCTTTCTCTCTCTGTCTCTCTCTCTCTCGCCCCTCCCTTTCTCTTTTACGCCTCATCGTCATTGCCATCTTCTTCATCCGTCGAAGAAGTCACAACCGAAGCAGTTGTTGCTGTTTCCTCACCGCCGTCGTCGTCTTCATCATCTTCATCCCACGCAGAATCAGGATCTTGGTCATCCGTCGAAATCGCACTCGTAACAAACGAGCTCACGCTCGCGCTCGGTACAATGGCGTCTACGTCCGCGTTTTCGTCGTCGCTATCGTCCCACGCTTCCGGGATGTGTTCTCTTTGAACGAGCTTCGATCCAGATTCGATGCGGTGCATGCCAGTATTCTTGGAATCGTCTGCCCACGCCGACGGAACGAGCATCGCACTAGTGTTGACAGTTTCGCCAACACCGCTGCCTCCGATTTCGGCGTAGGAACTCATACCAATCGTAGCCAAACTGTTCGCAGCGTCGGCATCCGTGGCGGACAAACCGCAGATTAAACCATTTTCGCCGGCCCAGGTTAACCACGGTCCCCAAACTTCTGGTTCTCCTCGCAAAGTTCTCAAGTGCCCGACGATAATCAAACCTCTTCTCGCTCTGGTCAACATGACGTTTACGCGTCTGCGATCGGCTAAGAAACCGACATTACCCATCAAGTTTGCTCTCGTGCACGAGAATACGATAACTTCTTTCTCTCGACCTTGGAAACCATCGATGGAACAAACTTCGATGGCGGCATCGGAGTCTGGCGCGGCTGGTGCGTCAAATCTCGTTCGTTTAACCGCATTGGGTTGCAAAAGCTTTTTGATCGCTCGCACTTGCGCGGCGTACGGTGAAACGATACCGATATCGCACGCTAAAACTTCGTGTTCAGCCATCAACTTCTTCACCAGCGTTACAACTTTTTGCGCTTCAATCGTGTTCATTTGCGAAGCGCCATCAGATCGTTCTTCACCTTCCGGGCAATCAACAAACGCCAACGGCACTGCGGGTACTGGCCAATCGAACCCTTGCGGCGCTCGCCTTTGCGAAGGAGGCGTACCGGAAAGTAACTCGTTGTTGTAGAATTGCTGCGATGGGAACTTTGCAATCGCCGGGTGCATACGATATTGCACTTTAAGCATAAATGTTCGAATACCGCGCGAAAGCATTCTTTCAAAAAGACTCGTTCCGAGACCGCGTTCGTCCGCATCGCGGGAAATAATCGTCGGCGGTAACTGGTTTTGATCACCGATGAGGACGATTTGTTTACAGCCTTTTGTCATGGGCACAACCGTTGCCGGCTCCGTCGCTTGCGTGGCTTCATCAATGAGACACGCGGCAAAGGAAAATCGTTCGAGGATATCGCTCCCGGCACCCGCGCACGTCGCGCAAATAACTTCCGCTCGTCGTAAAACTCCGTTGATGGCTTGATACTGTTGATCTTTCGACATGTTCGAGCCTGGTTCGATTCCGGCGATAGATTCAACCATAAACGGCATCAGGTCTTGACGCACGGCTTCTGGACGACCAATACGCGCAACACGAACCCCTGCTCGCGACAAACCGTCAACTAAGTTATCCACTGCAATGTTCGAATCAGATGTACACAGAATCGGCATCGTGCGACACTTCAGCCACATTTGCACCAACGCAACCGCGGTGTGCGTTTTACCTGTACCCGGCGGGCCTTGAATCAATGTGATGCGTTGGAACAATGCCGCTCGCAAGGCCTCGTGTTGCGACTTATTCATGTGCTGCATCGCAGGAATATCTTGAGCCATGTCGAGCATGCGTTGCTTTGTAGCCGCGTGCATGGTTTCCCCGTTCAACTCAGCCGCGCATAAATCTGGAATGGATTCAATAGCCTTCTTGTTGTTATCCCATCCAGCGAGTAAAATGTCTCGAATTCCTGGATCGACTCCGGCTTTGTTGCCGACTGGCCCCTTCATCTCCATCAAATCTTGCAGCGCGTTCAACTGACGCAAGTAACTCGTTCTGTTCGCCAACTTATCAACACGCCAACCGGAACCAGAAATGCTCGCGGCGTCTCTCGGGTCGACGCCGAGTAAACGGACGGCAATGTTGTTCCCAAGTTGACAGACTTCAGCTTCGTACTCCTCCGCGGCGCTGTAGTTGTAGCTTCGTCGCGCCGGTCTTTCGCCTTGCTCCATCGATAACGCTTTCACCGTGCTCTCGCCAGCTGCTTCGAGCGCGGCTTTAGAGTGTTTCGGTAATTCGCCTAGCGTCATGATATTCTTTGTGGCGGAAGTTCTCGATAGCAAGACCGCGTCACCTTTCATGAGATTCTTTTGCATCTCGGCTGCGAGCGCGGGAATTGTTAAACCAACTTGACCGGGTTTACGCAGTGGTTCCAATCGAACGTCCATGGCAGCAAGTCCGTTTTCTTGCAAGCCAAACGCCGGCGCGTTTGCCACACGATCGAGCGTTTGTAAAGCTTCTTCGAGAAACTCTTGCACGATAAGTTTTGCGAAGTGAAAGTGATAGTTTCGAACGCGTCTGTCTTCGTAATCGATGACGTACTCAAGCGCGGCGAGTAAATCAGCCGTATCCATCGGGTTTGAACGTTGCGGTATCGTCTGGAGTAAGCCGGTAAAATTTCGAAGCGAGATCTTCAAACCTTTACTCTTCGCGTACTCAACGACCCGTAAGCCGTCTTGAATCGCCGCCATCTTCACGCACCCAGCAACCAAAATTTTAAAAGCTTCCACGTCGATTCCACCGAAATCTCTCTTGGCGTAAAAAACATCTAAAGCTCCGTTAATATCGTTGGAATCGAGAAATTTGCGAATCTCTCGCCCGGTTGCTTGTTGCTTCTGTTGCTCAGCCGTGAGTTTTGGAGGCGCTGGTTTCTCTTTCTTTTGCTGATCTTTCTTCGCTTGCTTTTGCGCCGCTTGTTCCTCGGCGAGCGAGGCGTGATGATTCGGGCTCGAGCGTCCGCTCAAACTCGTGTGTCCAAACTGCTCGCGATGATGCAAGGCGCCGCCTCGAATCAAATTCGGATCGTTGCGATCGTAATCCGGATCTCCTCTCGCTTCGTCGTGAGTAATTGCTTTCTTCCCTAACGGTGATTTTGCTGTTGACTTTTGCGCGGTTCGGGACGATTTTCTTCCTTCTCGTTGCGAAGGTGGAACGTACGTTCCGCCTTGCGTCTTTCCTCCCGATTTCCTTTGTTCCGCGTTAGCGGACAACGGGTCACCCGGTAGCGGCGGCGGTGCACCCGATGGCAACGGTGGAGGGGCAATCGGTTGCGAAGCGACCATCTTACGCGTCCCGCGAGGTTTTGCGCTGCTCTTTCTCGACGGTTGTTCTGGTTTTATTGGCGACTTTGGCGGTCTCCCGAGCGGCGGCGGCGGCATCCCCCCCGGCATCATCGAAGGCGACGGAATGCTCATCGTTCCCTCCGCACCGTCTTCCAACGATAATCGCGACACGCCATCGTCCAATGAATGCTCTTTTTTCTTCTTCACTTGCTTTTTCTTTTTTAGTTTGGCTGCTTTCTGTTGTGCTTCCTCCGGCGCTAAAGCGTCGTGAAAGACGTCCCCGCTCGTGCTTCCATCCCCGGCTCTCTCCGCCGTCGCCGCCGCTTCCCCGTTCTTCTTACTACTACTTTTTCGTCCGTTGTTGTTAGTATTATTTCCTTTGTTCTTTGCGTGCGAATGCTCTCCGTTATTGTTGCTCGCCGCCGTCCCAGCTGCATCGCCGCTGCTTCCGTTAAAATTATTGTGCTGCTCGACATTCTTCTTCGATTTCAAACCAACCTTCTTCCCGCCAGTCGTCAAGTTTGGTTTCGGCAGAGGTACGCCGGACTTTAACGAACCGGTCGTTTGAATCGCAGAAGAAGAAGTTTCGTGTGTCCCGCTCGCAGAATTTGTTTGTTGATTTTGTCCACTTTCCATAAAACTCTGTTTCATCGTAGAGTTGTTTGTTTTGTTTGTTTGTTTTGGTTTTGTGAGTGTAAAAAACGAGAGAGAGAAATCAAAGGTCAGTTTTGGTCTACTTTTTTTCGACAAAGAAGCGTCGATTGATTTTCTTCTCTCTTCTGTTTGTCTCTTTCTCTCTCGTCGTTTCTCTGTCCGTTTTGTTCTCTTCGCTTTTGATGACTGCTTCGCGTTGTTGTCGTCGTCGTTGTTACGTTCGCAGTACGTCGTTGTTCTCGCTCTCTCTCGAGAAGTACTCTTTCGCGCGCGCGCTTGAGTAGAGAAAAAAAGAATCTCGATCGATTATAGGCGGCTGTGCGGCCTCCTCCCCGAGAAGAAGAAGAAAGACGACGTAATAAACACGACGCTTCGCCTTTTGGGTGCGCGTCGAATAAAAAATCTTCTCTCTTCGAGAAAAAGAACGACGACGCGTGAGCAGACGATAACTGCTCTCTCTAGAACGAGAAGAAACTTTAAAGATGATTATACCTTTCTCTTTTAGTAGTCGTGCTGTGGATGTTCTTCCGTGCTGTTTTTGTGGTGTTTTGGAATTCTGAAGAAGAAGAAGAGAAAAGAAGAAAAAAAAGCACAAAAAAGGCGGGAGAGAGAAGGCATNCAATGGGAAACGAAAAGACACGAAATGTGACTCGACGCGTTTTTTGACTGATGAAAACTCATAATTTTATAACAGACAAACGCGCTTTTGCTCCTCCTCGCGAGTTTCTTTTCTTTCTTCTTCTTCTTTTCTCCTTGGATTAATTCTCAGCTCTTCTCCTTAGGCTTTCATCTTCTTTCTCTCTCGCGATGTGTTCTTCGACCCACTCGAGGGATTCCGGGCACCGGGAGGTTTCTGGATCCTCCGGTTCGCTCTCGATGTCTCGTTCCTCGCCGTCGTTGGCGTCGTTTGGGCCTCCGTCGGTGTGCGACGGTTCGGTGCCATCGCCCCAGTGCCAGCCGCCGGATTTGTTCAGAGTTTCTTCTTTAAACATCTCTTCGAGCTTGGTACCATTGATGCCTCGTTTTTCGAGCTCGCGGTACGAGTCCGCTTTGGCTTTGGTGATGAAGTGCGTCGGGTCGTCATCAATCGGGTGGATTTTTTTCGGGTCAAAGCCGAACCATTCGCCGCGCTCGTTAACTTCTGGGTATTGGTGGATTTGTTCCATGTACAGTCTGTGTTGCGTCCACGTGCACCCGATGTTGTATCGATACGAGACGCCGTCTATACCCGTCGGCTTCAGATAATCCTCCGTTCGTGCGACAGTAGTGCACCAAATCGGAAAACTCTTTCCTGTTCGCCACGGTCCACGGGTTTTTCGGTCTCGGCGTTGGACCTAAGGACCCGTCCGGTTGTCTGTACTTTTTCGGTTCGCCGAGCATCTTCCGTATTAATCGTTCGTTCGGTAACGGCTTCCCAATTTCGCTTTCCCACGGATACGGAAGCTCCGTTCCTTCTGGACACTTTCGTCTCGGCGGATGCGCCGGGACGGGTTCAAATTCAGGCTCAGGTATCTCCTCCCCGTTTTCCTCCTCACCAGGTGTCCAGTTTATTAAAACTTCCGGGTTGATAATTTTATCCCGTATGTATTTCGGTATTCCGTCGTAAATCTCCTTCCCTGTTTTCCTTTTCGGTTTCAATAACGTCGCAGGGTACGTCGGAGGAGGAGAAAGAGGAATGGTTTTCGTTTTGTTGGTCTCGTTTCCTCCCGTTTCTTTTTTTTCCTCCTCCTCCTCGTCGTCCTCGCCGCTGCTGCTGCTGCTGCTGTTATTGCTGCTGCTCGTGTCGCTCCCATCGTCGTCGTCGTCTCCTAAAACGCTCTTCTTCTTTTTCCTGTTCTTCTTGTTCTCGTTGGACGACGACGACGACGCTAAATACGCGTCCAGTTTCGGCATAATCGCTCTACAAAAGAAGAAGAAAAAAAAACGCTCGTAAAATGCGCGTATTTTAGAGAGAGAGTTGCCCTTCTCGGAAACACAAAAAAGTATTCAATTTTTGATTTTCGCTTTTTTTTCGTCTGTCTGTTGTTTTTTGAGAAAAAAAAAGAAATTTTCTCATCACAAAGAAGAAGAGAAAAAAATGACTTTTGCGTTCCCTTGTTGTTGTCTTCTTCCTTCTCCTTCTTCTGTTTCTTCGTCTTCTGGTTGCTGCTCTCGAAAAGAGAGGAGGAGAAATCATGCCGCTAATGCTTTGAGAGGAGGACGTGGAGTCTTCGATGACGAACGTGAAAGAACACGAAGAGGAACGCATCAAAATCATCATTTTCGTCGTTTTCGTCAAAAGGACTTGGGTGATTTTGTTTTTGGAAATCAACATCATCTTCATCGCGGGTTCTTGTGCCTCGCGAAATCGTCGTTTGAAGAGTACGAGGAAGAGGAAAATGACGACGACGACGACGATGAAAACGAAAACGAAAACGGAGGTGGTGAGAACGAGATTACAAAATACACAAACACCGCAGCAGAAGTCGACCAAGAGTTATACATCCCGAAACCGTTATCGGCGGAAAACAAATTAGAGCGTTTGTTACCGAAAGATAACTACGATGCCCCGGTGTCGGACGAGGAGAGGTTTCGGAATTTATTCGACGCGGAGTCATCGACGATTGATCCGGAGAGTTTGAACGAGTACGGGGAGAGAATAGACCAAGAGAAGTGGTATAATTTAGGATTGAGAAGGGACGCGCATCCCGTCGCGCGGTTTCTGTTGAAACCGTTTACGAGCGACATCACGCGAAGAATCGTCGCGTGTACGGGAATGTTGACGGTGTTGCGAGCTGGGTATATAGGCCAATCGAGATTATTTGATGCGTCAAAAGTTGGAAGTGTGACGCAATCGTCCGGTCCAATGGCAGATATGGCGAAGAAATTAATGGAAGACCCCTCGTTCGCGCACATGGGCGACGTGCTCGGAGGCGCCAGGCAGATTACCGAACACGGCGGGGTGACTATTTTTCATTTAGGTATAGGTCCGTTTGTAGCTGGGAGCATTATCATGCAAGTATTAATGGCCATAGACCCTCAAATGAAAGAGATGAAGAAAGATAGAATGGGGATGGAAAAGTTAAAACAACAAGGACGGTATTTGACGTTGATTATTGCGTTGATTTTAGGCGCGATTGAGGCGCACAAGTTGAAATATTTATGCGCCATGGCGATTCCCGGTTTTTTGTATTACATGACGGCAACGATGTTGTTCGCCGCCGGGGCAATGACTATCACGTGGGTTGCGCAAGAAATTACCGATTACGGGATTGGGGAAGGAAGCGGGATGATTATAACCATGTCCATTTGTGCGTCCTACGCGTCGACGGTGAAGAATGCAATCTTCGTAGAAAAAGTGACGAGCAGCGGCGGGACGGCGGCGGCAGCCGCGGCAGCGTTCGTCTCCTCCGGTAGTCTTTTAGAATCCGTGAGAGGTTTAGTGGTGAACCCGGCGTTCTTGACTATCTCTGGGTTTGTGGTACTGTTAACTTTCGCGTCCGCTTTACTCAACGAAGGGACGTGTAAAATCCCTCTGCAATTTTTCCAAGGCCCGGACGCGTCGCAGCTCCCGAAATCCGCGCAATCCGAATCTTCGGAGATTCCTATTCGTGTCAACCCTGGTGGTATGACTATGATTATCGCGTTTAGCATGCTGTGTGGTTTCTTCCGCGAACAAGTCGCGCCAGCCATGCCAGCCGCAATCGGGAAGACTTTAGTGTCCATTTGCGACCCGACTGATTTCAGTTACTACGTTTTCTTATTCGTCTTTTGCATCGCCGGTTCATACATCGACGTACAAAATACGCCAAAAGAAGTTGCGGAATACATCACAAAAATAGGTGCGAGAATACCAAACGTTCGACCTGGCGTTCAAACGGAAAAATATTTGCGGGATTTACAAAACGGCGCGAAATTCTTCGGCGGCGTCTTGTTAGGATTAATCGCGTGCGTGTGCTCCATAGCGGACGAGTACGTGAGAGGTACGTACGGAGTGAACGTCGGTTTTACGAGCATGCTCATTTGTACGAGCACGATGTTATCTCTGAAAAGACAAATTAGAGCGTTAGGGGAGGTACCGTCCATGAAAGTCGTCTTGAAAGAACTTTAATGATGAATAAAATTGATTGATTGATTGCGTCTCTCTCGCTTTTTAAAAACAAAATGAACTTTTCAGCTCAAATGCATCATCACACGTACGCGCGCGTCGCTGCGTTTCTGGCTACTCCTACTATAAAAAAACTACGTAAATTACTACCTAGGTATCTTGATGCGCACACACAGACTCAAAAGATTCGCGCGAACATGCTTTTTACTCGTTCGTCGACCCAATCGTACAAAACGAGTCTTTTCGATTGTATCGCCTCGGCGTGTTCTTTCATCTCTCCGTTTTTCACTTTACTCGCGATTTTCATAAACATCCCCCACAACGTCCCAATCACCGTCCTCGTTATAAACTGTATGATTGAAACCGGAACGTACGAAATCTTCGGGTCGATATTAAATATAAACGACACAATCATCTCGTCTTCGTGCTTTTCCCTCGCTTTCTTCCACGCCTCGCCTTCGCTCGGAATCGCTCGAAACAAAAATCCTCCGTGAAAGTCCACTCGCGTGCACTGGCCAAACTTATGGTCAATCGCCGGGACTCTCTCGTCGTCCTCGCAATCGCAACTGTTCAACAATACCGCCACCACGCCACTTTCGTCGATATCATCGAAAGCCAGCGCGTCCAAAACAACCTCTCTGGTTGAAAACGGCCACGGACACTCCACCGTAACGAGTAAAAGCTGCGAACATCGGCCGCGTTGGTCGAGCTTTTCGGTTCGCGAAAATTTCAATTTCGGCATCGTCCACGAAGGTAACCACGACGCGTACAGCTGACTTTCATTCAACGTCGCTAACACTGGCACTAACATCTCTCTTTTAATCGCCTGGTCTACTCGTAAAATCAATTTCGTATCGTTTTCCGTCGTCTTGTAATAAATTTTCGTCTGGTCTCTCCCGCCAAAAGAGAAAGATTTCTGCGTTTCCCAGGACGAATCTTTCTCCGCGTCTTCTCTCAACATCTCGATGAACGACTCCGACTGTTTCGCTTTTTCCAGAACGTATTTCACCAACTTGTCTTTCTCTTTTTCTTTTGTATCTTTCAACTCTTCTTTGTCTTCTTCTTCCTCTGATGATGATACTAAACTGTCGCATATTTTCCGGAGCAATCTCGCGGACTGTAAGAGCCGGTCGTCTCTGAAATGGTCTAAAGCGCGCGTTCGCGGTGAAGAACATAATATATTTTCTCGATCGTAATCGATAGCATCATCGTCCTCACCTGCAGACTCTTTGTCTTTTCCTTTCTCTTCTTCTTCTTCTTCTTCTTCTCGATGCAACGACAAAACCTTTTCTTCTTTTGGCTGCCCGCTTGCGAGAGGATGATGATGTCGAGAAGAAGTGACAGGTGTCATTTTTGCGTCAAATCCCACAAAGAGGCTGTTTTTTATGAGAAGTATTCTGCAGAAGCGAAAAAAATATTTCCCACACGTTTCACTTAAAATACGCGAAGATTTCTTTTATATCTCTCACGACGATCACATCACATACACAGCGCGGACGCTCAGGAATCGATACCTTCCTCGTGCGCATGCCCGATTTGGTATCACGACTCTGCGGCGACGAAAGCGAAGGATGGCATAGTTCGAGACATTTTTCGCGTGTGTTTGTACACTTCGAAGCATTTTATAGGCTTTCTTCTCGGCGTCTTTGCGCTCTTTCTTTTCATCTTCCCGCTGTTCCCGCAATACGTTTTGAACTTTAGGTCGAAGTCTGCGGCTGGTTTGAGCGTTTGGTTTGTTTTTTTATGGCTCGTAGGTGATACGATGAACATGACCTCTTGCGTGCTGACGAGACAGACGCCACTGCAGCTCTACACAGCCATCTACTTTGCCGTGAGCGATATATTTTTGGTCGCGCAAGTCTGCTGGTACGAACATTTACTATACTCCTGTCGACCGCGAGTCTCTCGCGTATATTACCACGTATTAGAAGAGAGCGAGAGGGAAGATAATGAGATGATGGATTCGGAATCTGGATTACAATCAAGAGCACTTCCTCCATCAGAAACTCTTTCAGAGACGACACCATCTCCCCGGAGACGACACCATCTCCAAGCAACACCTAGCGCGATTGCTCTTTTCCTCTTCCTCTTCCCCATTTCCTCCTTCGCGCTCTTTGCACACAGAGGATACTGCACTAGTACTTTTCCTCTCTTGGCAGTGCAAAAGAAATCAAGCGAGAGGCGAAAACTGATTTCTAGTACTGGCTGCATCGTTCGAACTCTGAACATCTCCCGGACGGAGCAGCGATTTGGTCGGGCGTGCGGATACATCTCCGCGTCGTGTTATATTTTCGGGCGATTCTTCCAAATCTCCAAAAACTTCGTTCGTAAATCGACGAAAGGTATCAGTTTGTACATGTTCTGCAACGTTGCTCTCGCGAACATGCTCTACGCTGCCGCCATTTTGTTACAAAAAGAAAGCAAAGAGGAGCGCATGAACAGTTTTACCTTTCTCCTCGGCTCGCTTGGAACGATAGCGTGCGACTTGGTCATTTTCATTCAATCTCGCGTGTACAGACGGTCGGTGAGAGAGGAATGATACCGGTTACTCGCACTAGAGCAGTAGTAGTAGCAGCAATGCGAGAGTTAGTTTTTAATTGTTCTTCAGATACCGCCGCTTTAGAGAACGACGAGTTTTTTGGAAACGTCAATATTTTCTGTGCACTCGATCAAAATTTCATCAAACGTCTGTCAAGGCAACACATCCCCCCTATTAAAAATAAGGACGATGATGGAGGAGGAAAACAACAACAGCGAGAGGAAGAGGAAGAAGAAGGAGAAGAAGAAGAAGAACAAGAGGAAGAAGACGCGTTGTGACGACGACGACGAAAACATCAATAATGGGAATTTCAAGAAGAAGAAGAAGAAGAGTTCTTCTTTGTCTCCTCCTCCTCCAATGTTTGCGTTTAAAGAGCAACTGTCGTGCAGCAACTTTGTGTTGAACAAAAAATGCG
>JGI20155J14468_10002295_pt1 | contig 14174 bp, 9 predicted proteins | sample COG_05_FD_14468 | JGI IMG/M metagenome (IMG submission 14468) | reverse complement strand
AACTGATTTGTCCGGCAGCGCCAGTGACTGCGACTTTAACGGCGGGTTTCATGCGTCATATACTCCTATTCACTTGTTAATGAGCGCGCAACCGCGCGCGCAGCAGTATAGCACCGTTTATCCCGCCCGTTTCCAGGGTCCTAGCAAACATTACCGCGATCAAATGCGCCCACATGCTATGGCCTGACTAGCCTGAATGCCTTGAGCGATCGCGGTGAGGATTCAGGATATCTCCATTGTTATCGAAAAACCACAATAGGTGATTAAAAACAGGATGTTATAACGCTACTTTCTTTGAGAAAATCCGCACAGGGTTGACTTTAATCACCCCAATGCTATCGTTTGCGGCCCATTTGGATCATCGTCATCGATCCTTGGGCAGTAACCTGTTTGCGAGCAAAAAATTGCCGTAAAAATGGCAGCTTTGAGCATCAAGCGGCGAGGACTCAGCCTTGGAGCTTTAGCTGGCGCGCTCAACGTTTGGGCAATCGGCTTAAGCAACCGTTTCAAGCCCAATGGCGCCGAGATGCTTTTAGTTAGACGCTTGAATGGACTAATAAAAGCTTGAATTAAAAAGAGCGCCGCGAGAAACATCGCGACGTATGTAAGACGTAAATAAGACATAAGTAAGACATAAATAAGACGAAAGAGAGTGAAAAACAAGACGACCGGTTGGTGGGCGCAGAAACACGACAATGCCTCGCAATCCGTCAGACGATACCTGTTAAGTGATTAGACGTATTTAGACCAACAGCAACCATTATCCTGGTTCTCGTTTGCCATAAGTTCATAAGACCCAATGCAAAACGATGTGATGCTGAGACTCGCGGCTACAGGCTCGAGCGATATTGCAACCCTTGGACTCGGCGCCCGAGCCCAAAGCCGCATCGCGCGACCAGAGCAAATCGATATAAAGCACTCAAGATCGCAATGCCTGCGGCGTTGATGGTTTTTGTTAGATGATCCGGCAATCAAATTGGTGATAAAGAAGATGGTAAACAGACTCGACGGTAAAATTGGCTTCCCAGACGCGGTGGGTTTGTATGACCCGACCCAAGAACGCGATGCCTGCGGGGTTGGATTCGTCGCCAATATTAAAGGCGTTGCCAGTCACGGTATCCTCGCGGATGCCTATCACGTTAATAGCCGCATGGACCACCGAGGTGGGTGTGGTTTCGAGGAGAACACCGGCGATGGTGCGGGCATCCTTACCGCAATGCCCGACGCTTTCTTTCGAACGATCGCCGGCCAGCTAGGGTTCGAGCTACCCGAGGCAGGGTTGTATAGTGTTGGCAACCTTTTCCTGCCGAGACTTGAGTCACTCCGAGTCAGCTGCCAAGAAACGGTCGAGCAGATTGTCCGCGACGAAGGCCTGACCTTTCTGGGTTGGCGCGCCGTCCCGATCGCGCCGGACACGGCGAACATTGGTCCCGCAGCACAAGCCGCAATGCCATTTATCGCGCAACTCTTCCTTGCGAGCCCAACGGGTGATTCAGAAGCTGAATTCGCTCGAAAATTATACATTGCTCGAAAACAGTTTTCAGGTCGCTTGCAAGCCTTAATCCCCGATGACGAACTGGTTTATGCCTGCAGCTTGTCGCCCCGGGTGATTGTTTATAAAGGCATGCTGACACCATCTCAGTTGTTTCCGTTTTATCCAGATTTGACAAATACCGACTATGAGACCCATCTGGCCATGGTGCACTCAAGGTTTAGCACAAACACTTTCCCATCTTGGGATCGTGCTCAACCCAATCGCTACATGAGTCACAACGGTGAAATCAATACGCTGCGCGGCAATCAAAACTGGATGACGGCGCGGCAAGGCACCGTTTCGTCGCCCCTCTTTGGCGATAACATTGAGAAAATCTTTCCGTTGGTTGAACCGGACTGCTCGGACTCCGGCACCTTTGACAATGTTTTAGAGTTTTTGCTGCTGTCTGGCCGCAGTCTTCAAGAATCCATCATGATGATGATTCCAGAAGCCTGGCAGGCTGACGCAAACATGAGCCCTGAGAAACGCGCGTTTTATGAGTATCATTCAGCGCTCATGGAGCCCTGGGATGGCCCAGCTTCAATTGTCTTTACCGATGGGCACGCGATTGGCGCCGTACTCGATCGCAATGGCCTTAGGCCCTCGCGTTATTACGTGACAACAGATGATCGCGTCATCATGGCGTCCGAGGTGGGTGTTCTACCCATCGACCCTAAGAAGGTTGTTCAAAAAGGCCGCTTGCAGCCAGGGAAAATGTTTCTGCTGGACTTCGACGCCGGCCGTTTGGTCCCAGATGAAGAATTAAAATCGATCTATTCCGCGCAAAGGCCTTATGGCGACTGGTTGGCGCGGCAGAAACTGACCCTGGATCATTTTGAATCTGCACCCGCCCAAAGCCCCTATGCTGGCGCCGCGTTACAACAAAGAATGCGCGCTTTCGGTTACACGACCGAAACGATGCAGTTCATGCTCAAGCCCATGATTACAGATTTACGAGACCCTTTAGGCTCCATGGGGAACGATTCTGCGCTGGCCTGCTTGTCCGATAAGTCTCGAATTATTTACGACTACTTCAAACAACTGTTTGCGCAGGTCACCAATCCCGCCATTGACTCCATTCGAGAAGAAGTGGTGATGTCCCTCGCCTGCTTTATCGGCCCTGAAGGCAATCTGGTCGAAACCACCGAGTCGCAAGCCAGGCGTTTGGTTATTCCCCATCCCATTCTGTCAAACGACGATCTGGCGAAATTGAAGGCCGCGCACGAGCACGATTGGCGGACCCAGACCATCGATATTACTTACAACCGTCATGATGGTGCGGCCGGTATGCAGGCCGCCCTAGATCGGATCTGCACTGAGGCCAGTGCCGCGATCGAGGCGGGCTATGCGTTGGTGCTCTTAAGCGACCGGGCGGTCACGAAAGATCAGATCGCACTGAGTGCATTGGTTGCTTGCGGGACGGTCCATCACCACCTCATTTCGGCCCACCAACGCACTCAAATCGGTTTGATGATCGAAACGGCTGAAGCCCGTGAGGTACACCATTTTTGTTTACTCACCAGCTATGGCGCCGATGCTGTGAACCCGTACCTTGCCATCGACGCGTTGTGGCAGGCCCGACAAGAGGGCTTGTTGAGCCAAACGGATATCCCCAGCCTTGATGTCTTAACCGAGAAATACCGCAAAGCGGTCGGCAAAGGCATGCTGAAGGTCATGGGCAAAATGGGTATTTCAACGTTGCAGTCTTATAAGGGCGCGCAAATTTTTGAAGCCGTTGGACTTGCCGATGACATCATCGAGCGCTGTTTTCGCGGCACGACCAGCCGAGTCGGCGGTATTAACTTCGACACATTGTTCGCCGAGTCCCTGCAACGACATCAGTTGGGCTTCCCAGAGCGATCTACAGAATCTTCAAGCGAGCTACCAAACCCGGGTGATATTCATTGGCGTAGCGGCGGCGATACCCATATGTGGGATCCCATCAGCATAACGAACCTCCAGGTCGCCGCGCAAACCAACAGCCAGGATGCCTATTGGACTTTCGCCAAGCATGCCAACGAAGTGGCCACTAAGAAAGCCACGCTCCGGGGTCTTTTGACGTTCAATGAGCGCCTGACATCTGCGGTCGCGATCGAGGAGGTCGAGCCTGCGGCCGACATCGTCAAGCGCTTTTGTACGGGCGCAATGAGCCTCGGGTCAATTTCGACGGAAAGTCATGAAACCTTGGCCATCGCGATGAACCGCTTGGGCGGCAAGTCCAATACAGGTGAGGGCGGCGAAGACCCCACTCGATTTACCCCGATGGCAGATGGCGACTCAAAGCGCTCAGCCATTAAGCAGGTCGCCTCAGGCCGTTTTGGGGTCACCATCTGGTATTTGGCAAATGCTGACGAGATTCAGATTAAGATTGTACAAGGGGCAAAACCGGGTGAAGGCGGCGAACTCCCTGGCGACAAGGTCGATGACTACATTGCTAAGATCCGTCATTCCACACCAGGGGTCGGTTTAATCAGCCCGCCACCCCACCACGACATCTATTCGATCGAAGATATGGCGCAGCTCATTCACGATCTTAAGAACGCGAATCGAGACGCTCGCATCAGTGTCAAACTGGGCTCCGAGATTGGTGTCGGCACCATTGCGGCAGGCGTCACGAAAGCCAAGGCCGATCATCTGGTCATCGCAGGCCATGATGGCGGCACCGGCGCCTCACCGCTCACGTCAATTAAGCACGCAGGACTACCCTGGGAGCTGGGCCTCGCCGAGACCCATCAAACCCTCGTAATGAACAATCTTCGCTCGAGGGTTGTTCTACAAACCGATGGCCAAATCAAAACCGGTCGAGATGTCGTGATTGCAGCCCTGCTCGGCGCCGAGGAATTTGGATTTGCGACCGCGCCGCTGGTCACCCTTGGGTGCATTATGATGCGAAAGTGCCACCTCAATACCTGCCCCGTCGGGATTGCAACGCAAGACCCAGAGCTCCGTGCGAAGTTCGCGGGCAAACCAGAAAGCGTCGTAAATTATTTTTTCATGCTCGCAGAAGAGGTTCGACAGATTATGAGCCAACTGGGGTTCACCCGCCTTCAAGACATGATCGGCCAAACCCAGTACTTAGATAGCGAGCAAGCGGTTGCGCACTGGAAATCAAAGGGACTCGATCTGTCGGGCATTTTGCAAAAAGCCCCCATCATCTACGAGGGCACAGAAATTTATTGCACGCAATCACAAGATCACGGCCTGGATGCAGCCCTCGACAACACCTTAATTGCGCTCGCGCAACCGGCACTCGAGACCGGCGCTAAGGTCCAAATCGAGCATGAAATCTTAAACATCAACCGAGTGGTTGGCACCATGCTGTCGCATGAGGTTGCCAAAGCAACCCTTGGCAACATGTTGCCCGATGATACGATCTCAATCCGCTTGCACGGCTCAGCCGGGCAAAGCGTCGGCGCTTTTCTCGCAAAAGGGATTACGATCGAAATCGAAGGCGATGCAAACGATTTTGTCGGCAAAGGTTTATCAGGCGGCAAGCTGGTGATCTACCCGCCAAAAGAGGCAACTTTTGCGGCCGAAGACAATATTCTGCTGGGTAATGTTGTGCTTTATGGCGCGACCTCTGGAGAGGCCTACTTCAGAGGGATTGCAGCGGAGCGTTTCTGCGTGAGAAACAGTGGTGCAACCGCCGTTGTTGAAGGCGTTGGTGATCATGGCTGCGAATATATGACAGGCGGCACCGTCGTTATTTTAGGTAAGACCGGGCGTAATTTCGGCGCGGGCATGAGCGGCGGAGTGGCCTATGTTCTGGACACCCAAGGGGACTTCCATCGCCAATGCAACCTTGAGACCTTCGAGCTTGAGCGCCTCAGCCCAGCCGATGAAGACGATGTTAGGATCTTAATTGAAAAGCATCAGCGGCTTACCGGCTCAACGGTTGCTGCGCGCCTTCTCAAGGATTGGGNAAGCGAGAANCAATCATTGATCAAGGTCATGCCGAGCGACTACAAGCGGGTGCTTGAAGCACAAAAGGCCTTATTAAAGACAAGCAACATAGGATAAACCACCATGGGTAAAGCAACCGGCTTTAAAGAATTCCAGCGCGAGACGGTGCCTTATCGCGATGCTGCCGCGCGCGTTTTAGACTTCAAGGAAATCTATACCGAACCCGATGACCAGCAACTCAGCACCCAGGGCGCCCGCTGTATGGATTGCGGCGTGCCGTTTTGTCAAAGCAACAACGGTTGTCCCATTTCAAATCTGATTCCAGAATGGAATGACCTCGTTTATAAAAGTCAGTGGAAAGAAGCCTTAGATCGGTTGCACGAGACGAACAATTTCCCAGAATTTACCGGCCGCGTTTGTCCGGCGCCCTGCGAAGGCGCCTGCGTTCTTGGCATTAATGATCCCGCCGTCACCATCAAAAACATTGAAGCTGCCATCATCGATCGCGGCTTTGAAGAAGGTTGGGTTAAGCCTGAACCGCCTGAGCAACGAACCGGAAAGACGGTTGCGATCGTCGGCTCCGGACCCTGCGGGCTTTCCGCTGCAGCACAATTGAACAAAGCCGGGCATCAGGTCACTGTTTTTGAGCGCGCCGATCGATTGGGCGGCTTATTGATGTACGGCATTCCCAATATGAAACTCGAAAAAAATCTGATCGAGCGCCGAATACAAATCATGAGAGAAGAAGGCATCGAATTCCGGGTCAATCAAGATGTCGGGAAAACCGTGAGCCCGGCTGATCTGGTTTCGGGTTTCGATGCCGTTTTACTCGCAACCGGTGCAACGGTTGCCCGGGACCTGAATATTCCAGGACGCGAGGGCGATGGTGTACACCTTGCCATGGCGTTTTTGACCGCCAATACCAAGAGTTTGCTCGATTCAAACCTCGCTGATGGTCAATATATTTCAGCCAAGGATAAACACGTCATTGTCATCGGCGGTGGTGACACCGGTACCGATTGCATTGGGACCTCACTCCGGCATGGCTGCAAAAGCCTCGTTAACTTCGAGCTGCTACCCCAGCCGCCACAGACTCGNTCNGCGGACAACCCATGGCCGCTTTGGCCGAAAATTTTTCGCGTCGATTACGGTCATGCCGAAAGCGAGGTTCGGTTTGGCGCCGACCCGCGCCAATTTTCTGTCCTGAGCAAATCATTTCTGCGCGGGCCAGACGGGACCCTCAAAGGCGTCATAACCGTTGACGTTGATGAGCAGCTGCAAGAGATCCCTGGCTCAGAAAGAACCTGGGAAGCTGACCTTGTTTTGTTATCAATGGGTTTTTTACAGCCAGAACATTACCTCAACGAATCGCTCTCGATGGACATCGACCCACGAGGCAATTTCATTGCAGACAAGACAAACTTTAGAACCAGCGTTGCCAAGGTCTATGCCGCAGCCGACTGTCGACGCGGACAGGACCTCGTAGTACGGGCCATTAATGAAGGTCGAGAAGCCGCAAGGGAAATTGATCGGGACTTGATGGGCACAACTGAACTGCCCTAACCGGTGCCAGTAGGATCTCTAGGGTCTGCGCGCCCCGCCTTCAAGGAACCATGCGAGGGTCGCCTCAAGCGCCTCATCGTCTATTCGACTCGTCACGTCTGCGTGACCTAAGTCCCGCAGGATCACCAAACGCAAACCCTCGGACGTTGCCTTTTTATCGCGCTGCATGGCTTGTAGGAAATCTGCCTTTATCAACCCCTTCGGCAAGGTCGTCGGGAGCGAAAAACCCGTTAACAATTGGGCCAGCTGCACCGGCGCAGATTCAGACAACGTTTTTGACCGCACAGAATAATCCGCGGCCATCATTAAGCCCATGGCAACCGCCTCGCCATGCAGCACAACGCCATAGCCCGACAACGTCTCAATAGCATGCCCAAAGGTATGTCCCAAATTTAAGAGCGCTCTTCGGCCCTGCTCCCTTTCATCAGAGGCAACGACCTCGGCTTTAATCCGACAACTCCACTCAATCATCGTCATTAAGCTCGCGCTATCGCGCGCCATGATGCTGTCTTGATTGGCCTGCAGCCATTGGAAATAATCCCAATCGGCGAGCGCTGCGTGTTTCACGATCTCTGCAAGCCCGGCGGAAAATTCTCGCGGGCTTAACGTCTTTAACGTTTCAACATCCATCAAAACCATCTTGGGTTGATGAAAGGCCCCGATCATGTTTTTACCCAGCGGATGATTCACCGCAGTTTTACCGCCGACTGATGAGTCAACCTGAGACAACAGCGTGGTGGGCACCTGGATGACCGCAACACCGCGCTGATACACAGCCGCTGCAAACCCGGTAACATCGCCAACGACCCCGCCACCAAGCGCTATGAGCGTTGTTTCTCGAGTATGTCCGCCCGCCAGCAGTTTACCGATAATGGCATCGATCTGATCGAGCGTCTTATAAACCTCGCCATCGGGCATGATGTAGACGTCCACCTTTCGGTCGCCGAGCAGCTTTTGCAGCGACTCTAGATACAAACCCGCAACCGTTTCATTACTGACAATAAAGACCGAATCGCCCATCGCTGCCGCCAACAAAGCCTGCTCCGAGCGATCAGCNCCGGTCACCAGACCCGGGCAAAAAAAGATGGGGTAACTGCGATCAGCCAGTTCAACTGTAATCGATTTCATTCTGCTGTAATCCACGCTTGGCGCTGGAGCCTCGCAAGCATCGCCTCAATCATTTTCTTTCCGGGCCGATTATCAACGGGCATCGTCACATCAGCGACTTCTTGATAGAGCGGATCCCGGGTGCGCTGCAGTTCTTGAAAAAAGGCTCGGCGATCAACATTTTGCAGCAACGGCCTTTTGCGATCGTCCGCGGTTCGTTTAAGTTGGGTTTCGATATCCGGTTTAAGGTAAATCACAAGACCTCGGGTTGCTAAAACTTGCCTATTCTCTGGCCGCAATACCGCGCCCCCACCCGTTGCCAACACGAGGCCCGGTTGATGAGAAAGGCTCTCAAGGGTTTTTGATTCGCGATCCCGGAAAGCAGGCTCGCCTTCGACTTCAAAAATAAGTCGAACACTCACCCCGGTTGTTTTTTCAATTTCGTGATCTGTGTCTAAGAATTGTAGACCCAGCCGCTTTGCCAGCAACTTCCCAAGCGTTGTCTTGCCAGAAGCCATCGGTCCTACCAAGAAGATACTAGCGTATTGACGCAATTTCATTAGGCGCAGACTGATTATCGAACGCGATCGCCAGATTCACGAATGATCTTAGGCGTAATGAAAATCAAGAGTTCGTCTTTATCTTTCGTGCGCGCTGAATTGCGAAACAATCGGCCAACCAGCGGTAAGTTCCCTAAAACCGGCGTCTTCAACTGAATCAGATCCGTTCTCGTTTGATACAACCCGCCCAGTACAACGGTTTCTCCATCGCTGACAATGACTTTGGTTTGAATGCTCTCGATATCGATCGCCGGTGGGCCGCCTGGGGTGGGGTCTCCACGGGAATTATTGGTCACATCGAGCTCTAAAATAATCCGATCATCGGCCGTTATTTGTGGCGTCACGGTCAGTCCAACGGTTGCATTCACGAAGGCCGTCGCGGTCGCGCCGCCACCCGTATCAGATTGATAAGGGATCTGACTCCCTGAGTTAACCGTCGCTGAGCTCTTGTCCGAGGTAATAATGGTCGGTCTTGAAACCGTCTCGCCCATCCCTTCACTTTCAAAAAGCTGCAGCTCCAAATCCAACAACAAATCATTATTCACCAGACCAAAAGCAATCCCGCCGGTCTTGCCCGAGCCTGTACCCAGATCAACAATCAGGTTCTCAGAGGGCGCCCCGCCTAAGGTCTCCATAGAGCTACCGTACTGAATNCCGTTTGGGCTATCACCCCAGGAAATATTGCCAGCGGTTCCCCAACGGATGCCAGCCTCTCGCTTAAAACTATCGCTNGCCTTTACGATACGCGCTTCGATCATGACNTGCCTGACGGGGATATCGAGCTGATTCAAAAGTGTTCTGAGCTGCGCAATCCGACTGGGTGTTTCGGTCACNATAATGGCATTGGTGCGATCATCAACCAGAATTGATCCCCGATCCGATACGACCCCAGCAGCGGTTTCGCCGGCGTTATTTTGACCGCCGTTTCCCTGAGAGGAAAATAAAGCAACAATGTCGGATGCATTGGCATATTTCACTTTGATTAACTCTGTCCGAAGGGGCGCAAGTTCCGCGATCTCTTGCAGGTTCTCGAGTTGGGCGCGCTCCTGATCAGCCAATTCGGCTGCAGGGGCCACCAACAAAACGTTGCCTTGAACGCGCTTATCGAGACCCTTCGTTTTCAAAACAATATCCAACGCTTGATCCCAAGGAACGTCCTTTAATCGCAGCGTAATTGCACCCGCGACCGCATCACTCGCAACGAGGTTTAGATTGGCAAAATCAGCAACGATTTGCAGAATGGCTCGAATCTCGATGTTCTGAAAGTTTAAGGACAACTTATCGCCCTCGTACAAAAAGTCTTTGCTGCGAGGCCCACCTGTATCGACCGCCGCGATAACTGGCTTCACTTCGAGGACAAAGCCCTGATCTGACTGATACGCTAGGTAGTCAAACTCACCACTCGGCACGACTTCAATGACAGTCTGATCGCCTTGCTGATAAACCTCAATGACCTCGACTGGGGTCGCAAAATCGGTCACATCCAATTGCTGAATCAGGGCCGGCGCAACCGTCGTATCGGGCATCGTCAGAACGATGCGCCCACCAACCTGGTCCAGGTCAACCGCAATATTCGGCTCGCTCAAGGCGATCAAGACCCGTCCTTCACCCTCTGAGCCCCGCCTAAAATCGACATTATCGACATTGGAACGCGCCTGATTGACGGGCATGGGCGCCGCGCTGCTGACCGATCGAGCGCTCGCGTCTAAATCCCGACCGACCGACAATTGCAGTGTTCTGCCCCGCACTTGGGTGCTGTAACCCACCAGTTCAGACAGGGCTATAATGATTCTAGTACGGTCTTGGGTCTCTAAGATGGTCAGGTTTTGAGCATTGCCCGAGCCAAGGCTGTGATACTTACTGGCAAGACCGCTACTCACCCCCATTAAGTCCAGCGAAATCCGCGCAGGTTCCGCAATTGTATAACCAGTAGGCTCTGGAGGCACCCCATCAAAGGTCAAGGTGATATCCGTCCGATCACCACCAGCCATCGAGAACGCAACATCCCGAAGCTCAACTGCAAGCGCGCTGACCGATATAAAATGGAGCATCGTCAACACAACACTCGCGATGAGCATTCGTTGTTGTGGCATCATTTTGCTGTTCATAACAATCCTTACCGCGTTAGCCTTCTGAAGTCCCAAGGAGTTCGATGGTTCTGGGCCTTAACAACCATCCACCACCGCCATTGCTGACAATTTCCACAAGCTCTAATCGAGTCTCTTCAATCTTCTCAACCCGGCCCCATTGGGTACCCAAATAAGCCCCCACTCCGACCTGATGCACCACCCCTTCGCCATCTTTAATGAGTCCGTAATACTGCCCACGGAGCTCAAGGGAACCGACCAATTGCAGGGTTGCGAGATTCATCTCTTCTAAGTAACTTCTCACATGATTTGTGGGCGGACGAATCGATCCTGGCGGCGGCGTGTCTGCTCGCCTTGCGATAACCANTGGCGCTTGAAAAGGGCTTCTAAGATTCGCAGCACCGTATTTAAACGACTCNTAGGGCTTAAATTCAGGGAGCGGTTGAACCGGCCGAACTGGCTCGGCCGCCACCTCATCGAAAAATCGACGTAAATCCGAGAACTCATTGCCGCCAGAACACCCAGCGAGTAAGGCTAGTATCAGGCCTAAAGGCACACACTGCGTTAAAAACGGGGCTTGAATTTTCATTTCGAGACCCCGTCTTTATACCGGTAGGTCTTGGCCGTAATGCCCATTCTCAGTAGCTTGCCCTGCTCCACGCCACCACCCTGCGGGGTGATTTCAAAGTCATGGAGGGTCACAATTCTAGACAAATCGGCAACGTCACTCACAAAAGCCCCTAAATCATGATAGCCCCCAACCACTTCCATCCGGATGGGTTTTTCAACGTAATACTCAAGGACTTGTTCAGGCTGCAGATCAATCTTATTGAAGACCAATCCATTATTGGAGCCAACCGTTGAGATATCTTCTATTAGCCCAGGGATCTCGGTGTCCAATGGCAATTGGCTTAGAATTTTCTGGAAGTTGGCTTCCATTTCCTTTGCCTGCAGCCGATACCCTTCCAAGTTCGAAGCCTGAGCATATTTTTCACGGTAACTTGTTTTCAGGCTTTTTTCTTCTTCACCCGCTTTCGCAAGGTCCTGCTGCAGATCCGTGACAAGGAAGAAGTAGCCTAACGCAAGGATGAGAACGAAGACCCCCAGCGCCGTGATCACTTTAATAGGGGTAGGCCAAAGCCCGGCGCTATTAATATCCAAATCACTTAGGTCAATTTCGCTCAAATTGATGTTATTGAGCTTATCGATGGTATCTTTTAGTGCCATCAGTTGCCCTCCGCACCGGCGCTGGGCGCGCTGACTTTAACTGAGAGCGCAAACCGGCTCGCTTCAGGACCCGCCTGCGGGAAGGCATTAATACTGGTGACATTACCGCCCGTGAACCATAAGGATTGATCGAAAGCTCGAAGCTGATCCGAGATCCGGCTATTGTCTTCCGCAACACCAGTCACAGCGATGTCAGTACCTCGCAGCGTTAAGCGCTCGAAAAACACGTTACCGGACAACTGGCGCGCTAATTCATCAAACAATCGCACGCTAACCGGCCGATTGCCCTGAAGCTCCTGGATCACGCGCATGCGATCCAACAGCTCTTTGCGTTTTTTCTGCAAGACTCTGATTTCTGCAATCCGCGCATCCAGGCCTTCAATTTCCGAGGCAATCACCGCAACCCGAGCTTTCTGAGTATCAATTGCAGACTCGTAAACGCGCCACGCCCCCACCAGCAATAACACCGCAACCAGTCCAACGGCGGCTAAACCATTTAGGAATTCTCGCTGCAATCGATCGCGCCGCTTTTGGCGCCAAGGCAACAAATTAATTTTCAAATTCACCATGAATTCGTCCAAGACCGGGGATCACCCGGTCGTTTAACTCTGTTTCAATCAAAGCTTCGCATTGCTAAGCCGCAAGCAATCATCATTGATGGGGCATCTTTCATCAGCCTACCTGCATCCACACGATCACTAATCCTCATATTGTCAAACGGATTTGCGACACTACAGGGTGTGCCTAATCGCGTTTCGATAAGCGTGTCTAGACCGGCTAAATTCGCTGTTCCGCCCGCTAAAACAATTCGATCAACATCATTGTAGGTCGTGCCGGAGTAAAAAAACTGCAACGAGCGCATGATCTGTTGCAACAAAGCTTCTTTGAATGGGTTGAGGACTGTTTCTTCATAGTCATCCGGCAGTCCACCAAACTTCTTGGCTTTTCCGGCCTCGGCAGCGGTCAGGTCATATTTTCGCTGAATGTCATCGGTTAACTGTTTCCCACCAAAACTTTGTTCCCGGGTATACAGGACTTGACTGCCGGACACGACCGAAAGCGTGGTCATATCGGCACCAATATCCAGGATTGCCAAAACATCCGGCACCCCAAGGGCTGGGTCCAGGGTAAACAACTCTAAATCCAAGGCAATTGCCCGCTGCACGCAGTGCGCTTCGATGTCAATCACCTCAGGATTCAGCCCCGATAACTCCAGCGCCGCTTGTCGAGACTCAATATGCTCTTGCCGACACGCTGCAATCAAAACATCGACCATGTCTTCTGATCGAGCCGTTGCCGCCAAAACTTGGAAGTCTAAAGCAACCTCATCCAGTGGATACGGAATATATTGATCCGCATCCATGAGCAATTGTTCCTCGATTTGATTTTCTTTAAGGGATGCGGGCACCTCAATGGTTTTTGTGATGACCGCGGATCCGGCCACGGCAACCGCTGCCGTTTTTGATTTAAATTGAGTCGACGCTTGCAGGCGTTTAATCGCCTCGGCCACAGCCTCCACATCGACGATATTTTGTTCAACGACCGTATTTTCAGGCAGTGGTTCGACGCCATAGCTCTCAACAACATAGCCGCCATCATCACGGCTGAGCTCAAGCAGCTTGATCGCTGACGCGCTGATATCGAGCCCCACTAACCCTGGCTTTCGACCGCCAAAAAGTTTCAACATTGTTTTTCCTGATCGACAAACACCCCAGCGGCATCCCTATGAACCGTAAACCCTTTCCCAGTATCACTCAAAAGGCCCGAATAAACTATACTCACTCGCGCTGGGCAGTCATAATTAAGCAGATTTTAGTGGCTTTAGACCGCTAATTGAACGATCACAAGAGCTTAGATCTCAAACTTTCATCATAGCAACGCCATGAAACGCCTTTTAATTTTTGTTAGCTTTGGTATCGGCATGACCCTCAGCGGACTGGGCATGGGTCTTTCTGCTGCCTACCTCTACCTGAATCCCCAAGTTCCTGATATTTCAACCTTCACCGAAGTGAACCTGAAAGCCCCCCTTAAAATTCTGAGTCGAGACCGCAAGCTGATACAGGAATATGGCGAGCGCCTGATCCCGATCACCTTTGAGCAAATCCCAAGGGACTTTATTAATGCCCTTTTGGACACCGAAGATAAACGGTTTTTTGAGCATAGCGGCATTGATCTCATAACGGTTGCGAATGC
>JGI20155J14468_10002294_pt1 | contig 14175 bp, 16 predicted proteins | sample COG_05_FD_14468 | JGI IMG/M metagenome (IMG submission 14468) | reverse complement strand
CCTGTATAGGTGCTTCAACCAAATTATCTGGGTTTTCTTCGCGCGTTGTAATATTCGTTTCCGGGCGTACACGCTGACGTGTCAATTCCATCAATCCGAATTTTGAGATTGGAAGAATCTTGTGACGGGCACGGTCACGCTTCATCTCCCTCTCCATTTTTTCATAAACCGCCTTGCGGTTTTCTGCGCTGTTCATGTCGATGAAATCAATCACCACAATACCACCCATGTCTCTCAAGCGCAATTGACGAGCCACCTCTACGGCCGCTAATAAATTTACTTGAAGTGCATTCGACTCCTGATTATCCGCAGTATTCGTGCGATTACCAGAATTCACATCCACCACATGCAAGGCTTCTGTATGCTCAATGATGAGGTACGCTCCTTTAGTCATGCTCACGCTGCGACCAAAAGCTCCCTTTATTTGACGATCCACACTGGAAAATTGGAACAATGGCATTTGACCGCTGTATTCCTTGACCATTTTAGATGCGCCTGGCTTGATTTCATCTAGATAATCTTTCACCTCTTCGCACAAATCTTTGTTGTCGATCGTGATAGAAGTAAAAGACTCGTTAAAGACATCGCGTAAAAACGCGCTTGCCCTGTTCATTTCACGGAAAATACGTACCGGCTTATTAGAACGCTTGATGCTCTTGTGGAGTTGAGACCACTTGCGTACCAGGTTATCTAAATCTGACTGTAATTCTTCCGCGCTCTGTCCTTTTGCGACAGTGCGTATAATGACACCAAAGCCCTTTGGCTTGATGCTTCTGACCAATTTTTTAAGTCTGTCCTTTTCGTCACGCTCGCGAATCTTTTGACTCACACTAACACGATTCGAAAAAGGAACCAATACTACAAAGCGACCTGCGATGCTAAGCTCAGCAGTGATTCTAGGCCCTTTTGTTGATATGGGCTCCTTCGTTATCTGAACGAGGATTTGATCACCTTGCTTTAGAACATCACCAATGTTACCCTCTTTCTCAATGTTGGGCTCTGCTTTGAAGTTGGTGATATTACTAAGTTGCTTGCCTTTTAAGGTTCGACGGAGATAGGTTTGCCAGGATTTTATCTGCGGGCCTAGATCGTGGTAATGAAGGAACGCATCCTTTTCATAACCGACATCTACGAACGCGGCATTTAGGCCGGTTGCCAGCTTTTTGACAGTGCCTAAATAGACGTCGCCAACGGAGAAGCTATCATCTCCTTTTTCCTTGATCAATTCCTGAAGTCTTCCGTCTTCAAGTAATGCAATATCTGCTTGGTCAGAACTAGCACTTATTACTAATTCTGTTTTCATACACTAAGAAGTTACTTCTTCTTGTGACGATTTTTTCTTAGACGCTTTTTACGCTTGTGCGTAGCAATCTTATGTCTTTTACGTTTTTTACCGCTTGGCATAATACTAAGTTTTAAGTGTTATTAATTCTATAAACCTTCTGCGAAGTCTTTAACACGATTCGCATCAGGGTATGTATTCAAATAGTTATTCGCGCTCGTCAAGGCCGCCGTGGTGTCGCCCACCTGCATCAAGGCCTGCACTTTGTTAAGCGTGTATAATTCGTTTTCTGGATGCAACTGGCTCAACTGGTGGAAACGATCTACTGCCTTTTCCCATTGGCCGCTCATCATTGAAAAGTTACCCAACCAAAGCAACGCTTTTTCATGGTTCGGGTCTTCTCTAAGTACCTCTAAAAGCATTCCTATGGCTTGCATGGGTGCGCCTTCTCCATTCTGGATGATGGCCACGGCTTCATCAACCTTCGCATCTAAAGGATTACCTTCCTCAGAAGTAATCGCTTCGACATCCTGATGCGGTGTCCTGGGTAATTGCCAAAGAACCAATGCAATTACAACGGCGCCAAAGAATGCTATGAGTGTACTTTTCTTCAACTTATTCTACAGGTACGCTTTCCTTAACACCTTCAACGAAAACCTTTGCAGGCTTGAAGGCTGGAATGTAATGAGCAGGAATAACAATAGTCGTATTCTTTGAAATATTACGACCAGTCTTCTGGGCACGCTTTTTAACAATAAAAGAACCGAAGCCTCTTAAGTAAACGTTACTTCCATCTTCTAGACTGTGTTTGATTTCTTTCATGAAGCTCTCTACAACTGCTTGTACATCACCTCTCTCCATTCCTGTTTTATCAGAAATCTTAGTAACGATATCTGCTTTCGTCATTTGCTCTATACTTTTACGTCCCTTGGGACTTGGTTAATGAGGGGTGCAAATATACACCTACTTTCCTTATTCACAGCCTCCAAGAATAAAATTATCTCTAGCCCGCACTGGAACAATGGATAGATTTAACACGTTCAGAATCAGCATAGAAGCCTTCTACCGAGCGCACAAAAGGGATTTACCTTGGCGCAAGGAAGTCCCTGTCCCCTATGAAGTGTGGTTGAGTGAAATCATTTTGCAACAAACAAGAGTCGCGCAAGGCACCCCTTACTTCGAAAAAATATTGGCCGCATTCCCCTCTGTAGAGGCGCTGGCAGGGGCAGAAGAAGATCACTTATTAGCGCTTTGGACCGGATTAGGCTATTACAATAGAGCTCGAAATCTTCAAAAGGGCGCAAAACAGATAGTAGCCGATTTTGACGGTCAGCTACCGAACAGTTTTGCCGAATTATTGACCATAAAAGGAATTGGACCCTACACTGCCGCGGCAATCGCTAGTATTTGCTTCAAAGAGAAAATTGGAGTAGTAGATGGAAATGTGTACCGAGTACTGAGCCGTTATTTTGGCATCGAAACCCCCATTAATAGTAGTAGCGGTCAGAAAGAATTTCAGGCCCTAGCGAATGAATGTATCGCTGGAACAAAACATCCAGATCTTTACAACCAAGGGATAATGGAGTTTGGCGCATTGCATTGCACACCTAAGAAGCCCCATTGCATGACTTGCCCTATTGCAGATTCCTGTCATGCACACAACAGCGGTACCGTTCTAGAACTCCCGATAAAACTAAAAAAGGGAAAACGCTCGAAAGAGACGATTCATTTTGGAGTGGTTGAAAGAGAAAACCTTGTCGCACTAAAAAAGCGAGGAACGGATGGTATTTGGGCCGGACTTTATGAGTTTCCACGACTCAACTGATGCGCCGGAACAGGGCCAATTGATGGCTGAACCCATAGTCCATAAGCTATCACACAAAGACCTCTATTGTAGTTTTTGGGCCGTATCCGAAGATGAAATTTCTGGAGATTTTAACTTCTATTCGAAGCCTGAAGCGCAGCAATTAGGCATGCCAATTATCATTGCTGACTTTGTTGCGAAAAAGCTGTAAATGGGCGGTGAAATTTGCCTAAATTTGATTTAGAATAACATCAAAACAACTCGCACATGGCCGGTACGCTAAACAAAGTAATGCTCATTGGAAACCTTGGGAAGGATCCTGAAATTCTACATTTTGATAATGGCGGTTCAATCGTGAAATTCCCACTGGCTACCTCAGAAACGTATACAAATCGTGACGGCCAGCGCGTAACGAACACTGAATGGCACAACATTATCATCAATGCCAAAGGATTGACAGATGTTGCACACAAATACCTCAAAAAAGGCCATAAAGTATATCTAGAAGGCAAGATAAAAACGCGTAAATGGCAAGACCAAACGGGCGCAGATCGTTACAGCACTGAGATTCAAGTTAATCAAATGACTATGCTTACCTCTAGAGCGGAAGGCGAGGGCATGTCAAACGAAGGTGCTTCAAACTATGGTGCCCCGGCTGCTTCGCAACCAGCTCCCGTCCAAAAAACGGGAGACACAGCGCCATCAGTTGCTGCAAACCAAGAAGAAGATGACCTACCCTTCTAAGTCGAACTAACAACAAAAATTTGGAAACAGAGCCTCCCAGTACACTGCTTCAATTATTAACTATTGACGCTTCAACCATCACCGGTGTGGTTTTCATTGTCGTACTTATCGCCCTATTACTTTTATCTGCCTTGATTTCTGGTTCGGAGGTCGCATTTTTCTCTCTAGGGGCGGGAGAACTCGAGGAACTCGAAGACGAGTCGACAAAACACAACCACATAAGAGAATTATTAAGTCAGCCTGAAGAATTACTCGGCACTATATTGATATCCAACAACTTTGTAAATGTTGGCATCGTCATCCTCTCCACATATTTACTGAATACCTTTTTCTCGCCCGAACTCTGGAGTCCGTTATTGACCTTTATTATTGAGATTTTAGCCATTACAGGAGTGTTATTGCTCTTTGGCGAAATTTTACCTAAAGTATATGCGAACACGGCCCGATTAAATTTTGCGCGCTCCGTTGTCCCATTCATTTTCCGACTGCATAAAATCTTAAAACCCCTCAGTAAACGCCTGAGTAAAACAATCAATAGAATTAATATTGAAGGTCGAGGACCTTCGCTGAGCGTAGACGACCTGGAGCAGGCGCTTGAATTGACTAATGATGAGCATTCTACCGAAGATGAGCAACGTATTTTAAAAGGAATCGTCCGGTTTGGTTCGACCACGGTCAAAGAAGTAATGACTCCTCGTACCTCTGTTATCGCCATAGATATAAAAGCACCATTTCACGATACACTAGCACACATCGTCGATAAGGGATATTCGCGCATTCCCGTGTATGAAGATCAATTGGACCAAATCAAAGGCTTACTCTATGTTAAGGACTTACTTCCTTATGTAGATGCCTCAGATAATTTTGGATGGCAAGATTTAATTCGCACACCATTTTTTGTCCCTGAAAGTAAAAAGATCGACGATCTATTAAAGGAATTCCAACAACGTCGCATCCATTTAGCAATCGTAGTTGACGAATTTGGCGGGACCTCAGGAGTGATTTCGCTTGAAGATGTCATTGAAGAAATTGTTGGTGAGATTAGTGATGAATTTGACGATGATGATTTGGTATACAGCAAACTGGACGATCATAACTACGTTTTTGAGGCGCAGACGCCGCTAATAGATTTCTGTCGCGTACTTGATTTACCTAAGGATATTTTCGAATCGGTCGATGGTGAAAGTGATTCACTTGCTGGACTTGTTTTAGAATTGGCTGGCAAATTTTTAGAGAAGAACGAAGAGATCACCTACGAAGCGTTTACTTTTAAAGTAGAAAGCGTGGATCAACGCAAATTAATTCGCATCAAAGTAACCGTTAACCCAAATCATGAAGCATAGTCTTTTCTTAGTGCTTTTTGCACTGCTTTGTTCTTGTAGTGAAGACCCCGTTGCTCGACCCAATGGACTAATGAGGATTGGTTTGCCGGCCCAGTTAGAATATGCTGACTTGCCCTTTGAAGCGCCGTTTGATGTTAAAATAAACGCTGAAGCAAAAGCCATTGAAAAAGAGGTGTTGTCCGATGCGAATACCCAAGAGTTTTGGATGGATCTTGCTTATCCATCTATCTTAAGTACCGTTCAGTTCACGTATAAGCCTGTGACTGAAAATCTTGAAGAATTGGTCCGGGATGCGCAACAGCTCGCCTATAAGCACACCGTAAAAGCAAGCGGTATGCGGGAACAATTCTTTGCCTATCCAGAAGAAAGGGTGTATGGCTTGTACTATGAATTTTCTGGCGCCTCAGCGACCACCACACAGTTTTACGCTACGGACAGTTCTAGACACTTTGTTAGAGGTGTATTATACCACTACAGCACCCCAAATGCAGATAGCCTTGCTCCAGTCACCCAATTTATGCGCGAAGAAATTCTAAAAATGATTGGGACATTACAATGGAATGAATCCGAAGAAAGCAGAGATTAATCCTACGCATTAAGGTTTACGAAAACTTAGAAAGAGCGGGTAGCTAATAGAAGCTAAAATCCCAATGCTCAAAACTAAATGTACCGGCTGCATCGCCTTTGGCAATCCCAAGAAATACAGCACCACACCGACCGTCCACTCTAAACCAATGGCGAAAATTAATGCACCAAAACCCGGTACAGCAGCTTGGTGCTTTTTACGCAGGTAATATAAAAAGCTGGTTGCGATCAAAATAACCCAAGCAAAACTGCGGTGTATTTTGGGCATCATCGCTTCTATAGAAGGGATGACATTTAACCTAGAGACGGCGGCATCGTGACCTAGAGCGGCATCTACGAGCTCTCTTGTTTGCGTCCCTAAGAATATTTGGATAACGATCAATAACAACAGAAACAGTAGCCCATTTCTTACCGGGCGTGGCAAAGGAGCTGGCGCTTTCGTATTTCTTGCGCGCAAGGCCAAAAGAAGTAATACAATGGCAACCGATCCCATCATATGTATGGTAATTTGGTTGGGTACGAGGTTACCGTCTACAACCATTTTGCCCAACCATGCTTCAAAGAGAAGTAAAATGAGTACGCCCACTGACAAAATAGAATTCCCCAAATTTTTTCTTGACCGGGCCACTGCAACGACGGCTAATGCCAATACAGGAAGCCCGCTCAAAGCGCCTATAAGTCTATTGATATATTCAATCCAGGTATGCACCGGGTTAAAGATGTTGTAGTCGTGCTTCGTAAAAACGGCCCAATTCATCGTATTAAAATCTTCGGCAGTTGTGAAATCTACTTGCGCTACCCAAAAATTTCCATCTTTCAAAATCATTTGCCCTTCCTGAAAACTTTTAGAAGGTGCCCAAGTCAATGTTTCAATAGAAGTTGGAGGAATGGCATACCCAAAGCATTGCGGCCAATCCGGACAACCCATTCCAGAACCGGTTGCTCGCACGACAGACCCCGCCAAAATGACGAGAAAAATGAGTACTAAACTTATTGTGGCTAATCTTCGAACCAGGGGGTTGCGCTCCATGGATTAGTGGTCTAAAAGAGTGGCTGTATAAAATCCACCACCCGCTACATTAGCAACCTCAGCAATGATGTCGTTCGCGCTTATTAAGGTGCTGTCAAAACGCACAGTAGCTGTGCTGTCCTCAAAGACAATGTGGAAATCAGAAATCCCCGCAGTCGCATTTAACTTTTGTTCAATCGCTCCTTTACACCCCATGACACAAGTCATACCCGAAATAAAGAGTTCCTGCGAAGCATTGGCTACAACACTATCTTTCTCTTGCACGGTAGTAGGAAGTGTGATCACCTCAGGCTCGGGTGATTTACAAGCCGTCGTGGCGGCAAAAACAGAAAGAATGAGGACGAAATTTTTCATAGTAATGAACTTTACAACAAAATTACGGACGCATTGGTTTACAATGGTGTCTTTTGTCACAAATTTGCAGCATGTCTAAAACTCAACCTTCACACCATCCAGCGCTTCCCTGGATCATGTTTATCAGTCTTGCACTCATCTGGGGTTCGAGTTTTATTCTGATGAAACGCGGACTCACCTCTTTCACATACACGCAAGTGGGTACCCTTAGAGTGAGCATCGCGGCACTCTTCATGTCCGTTATTGGTTTCAGACATTTCAAGCTTTTCGAACGGAAAGATCTGGTTTCACTTGCCATCGTGGGATTTTTAGGAAATGCCATACCCTACGTGCTCTTTCCGTTAGCAGTGAATCATTTAGACAGTGGTGTTGTAGGAATAATTAACTCCCTTGTTCCATTATTCACTGTATTGATTGGCGGATGGTTTTTCGGACAAAAAGCCACCGGTACACAATGGCAAGGTGTAGCCGTTGGTCTCTTAGGTGCTGTGCTGCTCATCCTACCCTTTGAAGAGATTTTAAATGGTGGATTCGCTATCGAAGGAGAATTGGCCTATGGATTCTTCGGAGTACTTGCGACCATGATGTATGGCACCAGCGTGAACACTTTAAAGACGAATTTACCGCACCTCAAAGCATTGACTATCACAACGCTAAGCTTAGCAACAGCTGCACCTTTTACCATCGCCTTTAGCCTTCTTAGTGGCGTTACTGAAGTCTTTAAAACGGACCCCAACGCCTGGACCAATTTTGGCTATATCGCCGTTTTAGGCATTTTAGGAAGTGGTATTGCCGTCATTATTTTTAACCGTCTCATTCAAATCACCACGGCCTTATTTTCGTCCTCCGTTACTTATGCTATCCCTGTCGTTGCCATTCTTTGGGGCATTTGGGACGGTGAGCACATTTTATGGAACCATCTTCTGGGATTGGGCGTGATTATCACCGGAATTTATTTGGTCAATAGGCGTAAATAAAAATCCCCGCGACAAACGCCGCAGGGATTTCAATATTTCAGTGGAAGAGATCGCTTATTTCCAAGTGACCTTATCTACAGTTATTGTAAAAGATTGCGGACCTGCGCTCTGTGAGATAGATTTTACAAAGATCAATCCGTTCACTTCCTGCCACGAATCATAAACCGTTGTCACAGTGACATCGCCTTCTGGCCCTTCAGTCGTCTCGGTACTCATGTGCAATAAACCGGTCGCAACATCAAAGTAATGCACGGCATCACCGTCTGTGATTTGATAAACATCCTTACCGGCCATTAACGTCTGACCGTCAAAAGTGATCGAACTCATATCGTCTAACCACGCTAACTCGCTTATCACATACTGAGCTTCTTTAGCCGTCGAAGCCAATTCATCGCCTTCAAGTGTGGCATTACCGCGCATACCGCTACTATTTGCTTCGCCGTCTTTGTATTCAACTTTCATCAAAGTCATGCCCTGCATACTTTGCTCGGTAACATAATAGCTTGGTACGATTTTCTTGGAGTACATGCTTACAGCCCCCGGCATCCCTGGGGCAACTAGGCTCATCTCTTGTTCCAATTCTTTGATATTCTGGAACGCTTCTGCTCCACCAATAGCGTTGAAGAAAGCATTTACCACGGTTTCCTTTGTCACACCTTCTGGTGTAAATAGGAAGGTTGGAGCATCAGTGCTCGCGCCATTTGCATCGAAATACTCGACAGCGCCAAAAGCACTGAGCTTACCGGCAACATCTTGTGCCTTACCGACTACGGTAATGGTCAAATGATCCGCATCCATATACTGATTCGATACGCGAAGCACGTCTTCCGCGGTGACCGCATCGAGTCTAGCTAAATAGTTGTTGTAATAATCTGCTGACAGATCATAGCGAGCGATGTTCAGCGCGAAGTTTGCTGCAGACGCAGGACTTTCTAGTGAACGCCCGAAAGAACCGCTTAAACTAGCCTTTGCTGCAATGAGATCATCTTCAGAGACAGCCTCTGTACGCATTCGACCGATTTCGTTTAAAAATTCAGTGATCGCACTATCCGTAACCTCATTGCGCACCTTAGCCGATGCACCAAATGTGGCGTTAAGCTCATCCACTCCAAAGTTTGAATAGGCGCCATAAGTGAATGCTTTATCCTCACGAAGATTCGTAAACAAGCGGCCTGACATACCACCACCTAAAATTTGGTTCGCGACACGCAACGGCTCAATATCCGGATGACCGTGCGGCAAATCAATGATATTACCCAACCAAACGACAGACTGAACTGCGCTCGGTTTATCCACCATAACAACTCGCTGTGCTGCTGGAACTGCAGTCTTCGCGTACGCGTGTTGTGGCACCTCTGCAGGCGCCCACTTTTTCAAAGCCTTCTTTAATTTCTTTTCCGCATCCTTTGCTGTAATATCACCAATGATCACCATGTAGGCGATGTTAGGTCTGAAGTAGGTATTGAAATAAGCCTTGCAATCCTCAACCGTAATCGTCTCTACGGTTGCTTCCGTCATAACCTCACCATAAGGATGTTCCAAACCATAAAGTGTGGCACCGCGTAAATTGCCTGAAATCGCATCTGGATCATCGGCATTAGCCTGTAGTCCTGAGAGCATTTGTGACTTTAACTTTTCGAACTCTTCCTGAGGGAAGGTAGGATTTAGGAGAACATCAGAAAGAATATCGACCAATTGATCCGTGTATTTACTTAAGCCTCCGATACGAATGGAAGATGCACTAGTGCCAAAATTGGCTCCCATAAAATCTACTTCTTCGTCTAAAACTGCCTTTGATCTATTTGCCGTACCAGCACCTATCATATCTCCGGCAATACTCACATAGCCGGCTTTTGATGCTTCAACAATAGGATCTCTATCAAGAATCAAAGACATCGAGATTCTTGGAAGTTTGTGGTTTTCAACCACGAATACCTTTAATCCGTTTTTCAACTCAAATTGCGCTGCAGAACCCAATTCAATGGATCGTGCAGGGGTCGGCTCAGGAGCCGTTGTACGGTCGATAGTTACCTGTGCAGTTAAGGTTACTGCAGTAAATAGACCGATAATAGAATACTTTAGTTTTCTCATGGTAGCGGCTTATTGTGCGTTAATAGCTTGTGGTTCTTCACTTTTAGGAAGGTATTTCAATACCACTCGATTATCCTTAACCAAGTATTGTTGCGCCACACGCTGAATATCTTCTCTTGTTACATTTTGATAACGGACCAATTCCGTATTGATCAAATCTGCATCACCATAATAGGTGTGGTAATCTGCCAATGATTCGGCAATACCAGCCATCGTGGAATTGCTCTGAATAAAGCCACTTTCCATCTGGTTCTGAATTTTCTCAAACTCACGTTCCGAGATTAATTCTGTCTGAAGTTTTACGATCTCCTCTTCCAAAGCCGGGGTCATATCATCAATACCCTTGCCTGCATTGGCCAATGAAAAGGTGATGAATGCACCTCCTTGCTCCAACGTGAATGGAAAAGCAAATACCTGCAATGCAGTTTGATCTTGATCAACCAAACGCTTGTACATCCTTGAAGATGGACCGCCACTAAGAACAGTAGATGCCATTTGTAACGCATACGCGTCGTCAGAAGTCTGCGGTGGCATTCTATATCCCATCATAACCGCTGGTAACTGTATGTTGTCGTAAACCGTCAATGATTTTTCACCACCTAAAGCAGGCTCCTCAACGGTTGGCTGTACCACTGGTTCGCCTGCCGGAATTGACCCAAAGTAAGCCGCAATCAACTCCTTAGTTTTTGCTACGTCGATATCACCAGCGATACTCAACGTTGCATTGTTTGGAATATAAAACTTCTTGTAAAAGTTCATGAATTCGTCTAATTGCGCGGCATTCAAATGATCCATAGAGCCTATAGGAACCCAATTATACGGGTGTTCTGAATATAGATTCTTCATCATGTTCTCCAACCATGAACCGTAAGGCTGGTTGTCTACGCGCTGGCGTTTTTCCTCTTTAACTACTTCGCGTTGCGTCTCCACACCGATCTGCTGTATGTTCGCGTGCATCATACGCTCACTTTCCAACCATAATCCTAATTCCATCTGATTGGACGGGAGCAATTCATAGTAAAAGGTTCTGTCTTGCGAGGTATTTGCATTCAGTGCGCCACCAGCATTTGTGACGTAGCTATCAAACTCGCCTCTCTTGATATTCTCTGAACCTTCAAAAAGAAGGTGTTCGAAAAAGTGTGCAAAACCTGTACGTTCTGGGTTTTCATTTTTACTACCGACGTGGTACAATACTGTAACAGCGGCAATAGGGGTCGTGTGATCTTCGTGCAGTATGACGTGTAGACCGTTGTCCAAATCATACTCTTCAAAGGAGATGTTGTTCTGAGCCTGAGCTCCACCTGCTAAAAGCAAGGCTCCAAATAATAAAAGGCGTTTCATGAAATAGGTTAATTTTCTGATATTCGCCCAAATATACGAGGCACAGCTGCGCGGCCCTAATGAAGTTCTGGTAGATTTTTTTACATCAGATTATTTTAACACTTTGTTTATCACGACTTTCTTGTATATTTGCAGCCCTTAAAAACAAGTATAATGTACGCAATTGTAGAGATAGCAGGGCTTCAATACAAAGTTGAGAAAGACCAACGCTTGTACGTAAACCGCTTGAATGTTGAGGCAGGGAAGAAAGTAAAATTCGACCGTGTCCTTCTCATTGAAGAAAAAGGTGATGTGAAAGTTGGCGCCCCAGTTATAGACGGAGCAGTTATAGAAGCTACCGTAAACAGCGAAGTAAAAGGTGATAAAGTTCTAATCTTCAAAAAGAAGCGTAGAAAAGGTTACCAGAAGATGAACGGTCACCGTCAAATCTTCACTTCAATTACTATTAACAAAATCACTGCGAAGGCTCCAGCTAAGAAAGCTGCAGCGAAAGCAACTGAAGAAAAAGAAGCAGCACCAAAAGCAGCGGCTAAGAAACCTGCGGCAAAAAAGCCAGCAGCGAAAAAGCCAGCAGCAAAAAAAGCAGCTCCAAAGAAATCAGAAGCTAAAGCAGAAAAATAAATAAGATATGGCTCACAAGAAAGGTGTCGGTAGTTCGAAGAACGGACGTGAATCAGCAAGTAAGCGCTTGGGTATCAAAATCTTTGGTGGTCAAGATGCCATCGCAGGGAACATTATTGTTCGCCAGCGTGGAACAAAACACAACCCCGGGGAGAACGTAGGTGTCGGTAAAGACCACACGTTATTCGCATTGGTAGACGGTAAAGTTGTCTTCAGAAAGAAAAAAGACAACAAATCTTACGTTAGCGTTCAACCTAACGCGTAAGTTAACCACAACGATATAGAAAAGCCTGTTCATTTGAGCAGGCTTTTTTTTTGACTAATGCTCAGCTATCCTTCGCATGAATTTCCCAAGCTCTTGTGCGGACTGCTGGAGATTTCTATACCCTCCTTCAAGCAGATCTGCACCCGACTGACCATTATACTGGGTTTTTGAGAAGAGCATGATCCGCATTTGCGCAGTGAAATACTTACCTATCCAAGGAAGGCTCGAGAGAAACGAGACCGAGCGCATGCGGTTTAACCAGGGCTTCATCTGTAAATACAAAAGTTTTCTCTTTTTGCCCAAGCCGTTTTGCATCCATTGTAAAAGCTCATAGAACGAAGGGTGTTCCGCCACTGCAACTATGGGACCTTCTATCTTTGATTGATGTGCTGCATAAACGATCGCCGCAACATCTCGGACATCCACCACGCCCGAACAACCGTCTGTGGCAAAGGGCAGTGTACCTTTCCAAAGACGCTTCCACAATTCTTGAGGGGCCCTGTACAAAGGCCCATGCCTAAAATCACACCAGGGCGAACCACAGTCGTTGACAACCCTTCTTGCTGCGCGCGCCACACCTGAAGCTCAGAATAGATTTTGCTCTTCGCATAAGACCCAAGACCTACCTTCTTTTTAGTAGCCTGAAAATCTTGCGGCTCTAAAAGTTCTACTTGACCTAAAGGTGCATTCCCTCCCATTACAGCAATACTGGAAATATGCGTAAAATGAGCTACATCTAGTGCTTCTGCGAGGTGCAGCACTTCAGCCGTTACACGCTCATTTTGATTGCCTCCAGGAGCCTTTTGGTTAATATCAATAACGGCAGCCGTATGAATCACGGAATAAACGGGCGCTATGGCATGTTGGTCACAATAAGCGGAAATCCACTCCGCTGAACCGGCACCATAGCCAAGATCTAAGTCAATAAAGTGTACTAGAGGTTGTTGATACGCTTTTCTTGGTTGTTCGTAAAATTCAACAACCCTATCGAGCTGTTCAAACGAGGAAGTGGGACGCTTCGCACAAAGAATAGTACCAGAATAGGCCGGACTTTGCCCCCAACCCAGCAATTCTGCGAGGAGAAAGGCGCCTAATTGGCCCGTTGCACCAGTAATCAACAAGGTATTCTTAGAATCCATAGAAATGAACGTAGTGTGAAGTTAGTGGTTATTACTTTTGTAATTCAATTTTGACCCCAATGAAAAAAGAAGATATCCTAAAAGCGCTGGAAAGTGTAGGCAATAGTACTGAAAGCAATATTGTCGAAGCGGATTTGATTCGAAATATTCAAATCTTCGGCGACGAAGTAATTATTGATGCCGAAAGTCTAAGTCCGACACTTCAGGCAAAGAAAAAATTGGAGGTTGATATTATGAAAGCCGTTCACGATCAGGTTGCTGAAAAAGCGAAGGTGGTAGTGAACGTAAGCGTTAGTGAGAAGTCGAAAGAGACTGCCGCGAATGTAATCAAAGGTGCTCCTATACCTGGTGTTCAGAATATTATTGCCATTGCATCTGGTAAAGGAGGCGTTGGAAAAAGTACAGTGACGGCAAATCTCGCGATCAGTTTACGTCAAATGGGCTTTAAAGTAGGATTGATTGATGCCGATATCTACGGACCTTCCGCTCCATTGATGTTCGATGTGCAGCATGCTAAACCGATGACTGTTCACGTGGACGGTAAATCTAAAATGGGACCTGTAGAGGCTTATGGCATTAAAATCATGTCCATCGGCTTT
>JGI20155J14468_10002286_pt1 | contig 14199 bp, 15 predicted proteins | sample COG_05_FD_14468 | JGI IMG/M metagenome (IMG submission 14468) | reverse complement strand
ACATCAAAATGTTTCACGTGAAACAAGCCCCCTACTTCCCCAAGCAAAAGCTTGAGAAGATTTCATCCAATACAGATTCTATATCAATCCGACCAAAAACGAAATCCAATTCACTAAGCGCGAAATACAGCTCTTGGCTAGCCAATTCAAAGGGCAATGGGTCGGCATGAGTCAACTCCAATACCCGCCCAAGAAAGGATTCCGCCGCACGCAAACCCGTGATTTGACGTTCTCGAATAGCCACCACATCTTGCGGTGTTTTAACCATTAACCGTTCAGCAATAAGGCTCAGTAATTCTGATACACCTTCCCCGGTTTTTCCCGACACTGTACCAACATCAGAGCTTCGCTCATCTCCCTTATTCAGCCGAACAATATCTCCATCACGCAGAGCAATAGGGAGAGGCTCCCCCACCTCTTCAACCAAGAACACACGAATATCAGCGGCGGCTGCCATCTCATATGCCTTTGAAATTCCTAAGTTTTCAATCTCATCCTCTGACTCGCGTAAACCCGCTGTATCTAAGAAACTCACAGCCAGCCCTTGCAAATCAACCCGGCACTCGATCACATCTCGCGTCGTTCCCGCCACATCAGAGGTAATTGCAGCTTGCCGTCCCACAATGGCATTCAACAGAGTGGATTTACCAACATTGGGCGCGCCGATTATCGCAACCGTAAAACCGGTACGAATTTTTGACGCCATCATAGACCGCTCCAATATTGCAGCGATCGACGCACGCGTCTCCTCAACCAGGCTGATAACCTCGACAGAAAGATCATCCGGAATTTCCTCATCCGAAAAATCAATACTAGCCTCCAGCAGCGCTGCCGCACGCAACAACTTGCCCCGCCACATCTCCCCGGCGTCCCCGAAACGACCATCCAATACACGAATGGCTTGCTGGCGTTGCGATTCGGTTTCAGCATCAATGAGATCTGACAAGGCCTCGACCTGATTAAGATCTAATTGGCCGTTTTCGAGCGCACGGCGGGTAAATTCACCCGGTTCTGCAAGCCGGCATCCCTCTTGTTCCGACAGTTCCGACAGCAACTTGGCCACAGTGGCCAGGCCCCCATGGACCTGAAACTCTACAACACGCTCGCCCGTAAAGCTTGCACCTTGCTCGAAACATAGCACAAGTGCCTGATCAATAAGCGCCCCATCGCGTCCCCGAACCGCCCGCAGGCCGGTCCGACCAACCGCCGGCAATTTGCATAATATTCTTGCTATATCAAATGCTTGAGGTCCAGATAAACGGATAACAGAGACCCCTGCCCGACCCGTTGCCGTCGCCTGCGCAAAAATACTGTCCATTCGCTACACTTAGGTGTTCATGGAATCGAAGAATTCAGAATTGGATTTGGTCTGCTTCAATTTCGAGATCAAGAATTCTATCGCATCAGTCGTCCCCATCGGATTCAAGATCCGGCGCAAGACATAGGTTTTTTGCAGATCCACTTTATCCACCAGCAGATCTTCCTTACGCGTTCCTGATTTCAAAACGTCCATGGCTGGGAAAACGCGTTTGTCGGCAACTTTCCGGTCCAAGACGATTTCCGAGTTACCAGTGCCTTTAAATTCTTCGAAAATAACCTCATCCATGCGGCTGCCTGTATCAATCAAAGCGGTCGCAATAATAGTCAAAGAGCCGCCTTCTTCAATATTTCGTGCTGCGCCAAAAAAGCGTTTTGGCCGCTGCAAGGCATTCGCATCCACACCACCGGTCAATACCTTACCGGAGGACGGCACCACCGTATTAAATGCCCGACCCAATCGAGTGATCGAATCAAGCAAAATGACCACGTCACGTTTGTGCTCAACCAAACGTTTCGCTTTTTCAATCACCATTTCGGACACAGCAACGTGACGCGTCGCGGGTTCATCAAAGGTCGAGCTCACAACCTCACCCTTCACAGACCGCTGCATATCGGTAACCTCTTCCGGCCGCTCATCAATCAACAAAACGATCAAATAACATTCCGGATGGTTTCTTTCGATAGAATTGGCAATGTTTTGAAGTAAAACGGTTTTCCCGTCCGTGGCGGTGCAACGATCAAAGATCTCTGACCCTTACCAATCGGGGCAACCAAATCAATAATCCGCGCCGAGCGATCCTTCGTCGTGGGATCCTCAAGCTCCATTTTCAACCGCTCATCTGGATAAAGCGGCGTCAGATTTTCGAATGCCACCTTATGACGTGCGCGCTCTGGGTTCTCAAAATTGATCTTCTCAACCTTGGTCATACCAAAATAGCGTTCTGTATCCTCTGGCGCCTTAATGATCCCCTCAATGGTATCTCCGGTCCGCAGAGAGAATTGCCGGATCATTTCTGGAGAAACATAAATATCATCTGGGCCTGGCAAATAATTTGCTTCTGGAGACCGCAGAAACCCAAAGCCGTCTTGAAGCACTTCCAAAACCCCATCTCCAGAGATTTCCGCTCCATCTTCAGCGCGCTCTTTCAAAATTGAGAACATCATATCGCCCTTACGCATGGTCGACGCGTTCTCAATTTCCAGCTCTTCCGCCATAGAAAGCAGATCTTTTGGGCTTTTCGCCTTTAATTCGGCCAAAGTCACACGGTTACTTGTCATGGAGTCTCTTCCTGCCCAAGATCGCCCCGGGCACCACAGATGTCATTAAGAAAAAGCAATCCCGAACGGGTGCGCCATCTCGTTACTGAAAACCAACGACAAGTCAAATATTACAAACTTATTTAAAATGGCCGAACCACAACCATTATAACAATTGCCAGTAACAAAACTGTCGGAACTTCATTCATAATTCGGTAGGTTTTTCCAGTCAGATGATTTTCACCATTCTCGAAATCTCTTTGCCTCTTGGCCAGCCAAACATGAAATACTGTCATTGCCACAATGGATATCAATTTCACCCAGGGCCAAACCTCTGACCAATTCAACACGCCGGGTATGATCGCCAAAGATAACCCAAAGCCCCACGTCGCAAGCATGGCTGGTGTCATAATGACCTTCAACAACTTTGATTCCATCATGCAGAATAATCTATCTGTATCAGATGGAACTTTAACTTTTTCACTATGATGTACAAAAAGGCGAGGCAGATAAAAAATCCCAGCCATCCAAGAAATGACGGACACGATATGACCAGCTTTTAACCACGGGTACATTGCAATTAAGTAATCTATCATCGGACTGTATTTCTACCCCTCTATATTAATAAAGATAATATATGATTTTAGTAGAGAGATGTAGTGCCGTCAGACTCTGTGGATCAAATTTTATAAATCCATTTATCCACAGATGGATAAAAACAACCAACGTCTCAAAATAATTAAATTAAACGCCTATAAACAAAAACTTAAAAACAGACCTTGTGTGTAACCCTGTTGATAGAATTGTTAAACTACACCAAAATAAAAATTATCATCGGCACTAAATTATCCATATCCACAGAAGATAAATCCGTTGAAAAATCCTGAACCCTGACGAAATCCAGGAAGAATTCTTGTATTTGCATAAATCCGCAATTACCCCCACAGTTCAGTCACAGGTCACACAAAACATATCCACAGGTTTATCTCACATGGATCTCATCCTCGCGTCTCAATCAGCCACGCGCCGTCGCATTTTAAACTCTGCACGAATAAGCGCTCAGTTTATGTCACCGCAAATTGATGAAGAAAACATTACGAAATCTCTGATTGCAGAACAGGCCCTGCCCCGCGACATTGCCGACACTCTAGCCGAACATAAAGCGCTAAAAATATCCCGAAAGAATCCAGATAGTTGGGTGATTGGATGTGATCAAATACTGGTTTTTGAGGGCGAAATTTTCGGAAAGCCCGCCTCACCCGAGGCGCTCAAAACCTCTCTATCTCGCCTTTCTGGGAAAACGCATCGTTTGATTACTGCTAATGTCATCTACAAGGACAGCAAACCTCAATGGCGACATATTTCAATCAGCCATATGTCTATGCGCTCTATGAGTGCGGCTGAGATAGACGCCTATATAGAAGCTCATTGGCAGGATGTGAAACATTCAGCCGGGGGCTATCACTTTGAAAAAACGCCAGATCTNTTNGCNGATGTNCGTGGCAATTGGTTTGATATTATGGGGCTTTCTATCGGGCCAATCATCAGTTTTTTGAACCAGACCAATACAACCGCCCCGTTTCAAACCCCTAAACTTGCGGCGGTTTTGGGGCATCCGATAGCGCAGAGCAAATCGCCCTTGATGCATGGGCATTGGCTTAAGAAAAATCAAATATCAGGCGATTATTTCGCCATCGACATTCCCCCCGCACGCTTTAGTGAAACGGTGCGCATGCTGTTTGACCTAGGCTTTTCAGGTTTCAATGTCACCATTCCGCATAAGGAACAAGCATTGGCATTTGCGGATGACGCCACCCCCCGGGCGCAACGCATTGGAGCATCCAACACTTTGATAAAAAAGGACAATGGCAATATTAATGCCGATAATACAGACGGTTATGGATTTATGACCAATCTGATCTCTCAAAGCACGACGTGGCAGCCAAGCGCTGGTCCATCTTTGGTGTTGGGCGCAGGTGGCGCTGCGCGGGCGATTTTGGTTGCTCTTTTGGACGCTGGCGCACCCAAGATTTACCTTTGTAATCGTACCCGTGCACGGGCAGAAGATTTGGCCGCTGAGATTTCGGATCTTATTGAAGTGATTGAGTGGCAGGACAAAGAGGATATTTTGCCAAAGGTGTTCACCGTGGTGAACAGCACTTCGCTTGGTATGATTGGGAAACCTGACTTAGATTTCGATTTGACCCATGTGAATCCGCGCGCCCTGGTCGCTGATCTCATTTACGCCCCCCTCGAAACCCAGCTTTTGAAGGATGCGCGGGCGCGTGGATGTGAGGTGGTGGGCGGTATTGGTATGTTATTGCACCAAGGTGTCCCAGGGTTTGAGGCTTGGTTTGGCACCCGGCCCGTGGTGGATCAAGAGCTAGAGGCATTGGTGCTCACATGAGTTTTCTTTTGGGATTGACCGGATCTATCGGCATGGGAAAATCAACAACCGCCCAGCTTTTTGCTGATCGGGGTTGCAAGGTTTGGGATGCCGATAGGACCGTGCACCGCGCCTATGGTGAAAACGGCGCGGCGGTGGCCAGTATTGCCAAGATTGCTCCGAGCGCCGTGTCTCAAGGCTTTGTGGATCGAGCAAAGCTTCGAGCACTTATTTCACAAGACGCAAAACTATTGCCCAAGCTAGAAGCGATCATTCATCCCCTTGTTAAAAAAGACCGGGAGGCTTTTATTGCCGGTAACCCGGGGTCCATTTTGGTTTTTGATATTCCACTATTGTTTGAGCTCAATTCCGCAGCTGATTTTGATGCAGTGGCCTGTGTCTTATCGAGCCCCGAGGTGCAAGAATCTCGTGTTTTGGCACGATCAGGGATGACAGCGGAGCATTTTCAAATGATCCTATCTAAACAATGGCCCGCAGAAGAGAAAGCCGCGCGGGCCGATTACATTATTGATACCAATAGCCCCGAAACAGCCGCGCGGGCGGTCGACGTTATTTTGGCAGATATCAAGAAAAGGCAAAAAGATGCGTGAAATTGTTTTGGATACAGAAACCACCGGATTCGAGCCAAGCGAAGGGGATCGGATTGTTGAAATTGGCGCGGTTGAATTGTTCAACCATTTGCCAACTGGCCGCACGTATCACCAATACATTAATCCAGAACGCAATATGCCGGAGGCTGCGTTTAATGTGCATGGTCTGAGCGAAGAATTCCTATCGGATAAGCCTATTTTCAAGAACATTGCCCAAGAATTTATCGATTTCATTGCGGACTCCAAGCTTGTCATACACAATGCATCTTTCGACATGAAATTTTTGAATGCAGAACTTGGGTGGGTCAATCGGCCGGCTTTGCCAAACGATCAAGCCATTGATACTCTTGCGATTGCACGCCGTAAATTCCCTGGCTCGCCCGCTTCGCTGGATGCTTTATGCCGCAGATTCGGCATTGATAATTCCTCGCGAACACTGCATGGGGCATTGTTGGACTCTGAAATCTTGGCAGAAGTTTATCTGGAGCTGGTTGGTGGCCGGCAGCCAGATTTGGTTTTGTCCGGCCCAGAGGTCAAAACATCCACCGATGGCTCACAATCCCCCGATTGGCGCCCCGCGCCTCGACCAAAACCCTTGGCATCCCGGCTGTCAGACAAAGAAAAAGCGGCGCATGAAACATTCATCGCCGCTTTGGGATCTGATGCACTTTGGACAAAAGAGACTTAGTTTGCTTTCACTTTCGCGTTTTCAGCAACACGCCGTTGAATTTCATTGCGATACAATTGAACGAAATCCATTGAGTCGAGGTTGAGTGGCGGGAAGCCACCATCTCGTGTTACATCGCTGATGATGCGGCGCAGGAAGGGGAAGATCATGCGTGGGCACTCGATCATCAAATAGGGATGAAGTTGATCTTCTGGCAAGTTTTCAATGTGAAAAATGCCCGCATATTCCAGCTCTAACAAAAACATCGCTTCGCCCTTATCTTTGGTCTTGGACGAAATTTCTGTCTTGATGATGACCTCAAACTGGTTTTCGATCGGGCGCTTTTTTGCATCGATATTAACCTGCACAGACACATCGGGCTGTGCTTCACCGCTAATGCCTTTCTGAGCTAAAATATTCTCGAAAGACATGTCACGAATATACTGGGCCAGAACTTGCATTTTCAAAGGCTTTTGTGCGGCCTCTTCTTCATTTTTGGCATTTTCAACCGGTTTTTGTGCCATTCTGGTCACTCCTAAAAATATATCCCAAGCCGCATAGCAGGATCTGCGGCAACCCTCAATGCTTTGTCGGGCCAGAGGAGGGGCTCTGCTCTGAAATATCTGTATATTCCGCATCAATGACGGTGTTATCTGGCCCGGTCTCGTGGGGGGAGAATTTCATATCGGCTGATTTAAGCTTTGAGCGGATCATTTTCGTAATCAGGTTGCGGAAAGGTGGGAAGAGAAGCAAAAACCCGAAGGCATCGGTGAAAAACCCCGGTGTCAGCAGTAACGCCCCAGCAAATAAAATCATTGCCCCGTGCGCCAAGGGCTCGGTTGGATCTTTCATTGCCTGAAACGATCCTTGGAGCGCATGTACCACCTGCGTGCCCTGACTGCGCACCAGCGCGGTTCCAACAATGGCGGTCAATAAAACGATAAGCAACGTTGGCCAAGGACCAATTGCGTCACCGACTTGGATAAAAAGGCCGATTTCAATTAAGGGCACCGCTATAAAAGCTATCAACAACCGCATTTTGGCTCTCCGATTCACCTGTGTGCTGGTGGACTTGAACCACCTGCTGTCCTACATAGGTAACAAGTTCGAATAATTCTATTCCTCATGGGGCAACAGATCACAATGAATATGCAAATTATCCAATTATTGGCGTTGGCAGGTATCGCCATCTATCTCATTTTGAAGTTGCGGGGTGTTCTGGGCACAAGAGATGGTCATGAGGGTCCACGCGCGAATATCGTTGCACGCGCCGATGATCGACCCAAGCTTGAGGTGATCGACGGTGGTCCAGATCAGGATATCACAGATCACGTTGCAGAAGACAGCGACGCAGCTCGGGCACTTTTGGGCATGAAGCAAGCGGAGCCGTCGTTTTCTGTAACAGAATTTCTGTATGGTTCGAAAAGTGCTTATGAAATGATTTTAATGGCTTTCGAGAATGGTGACTTGGGCAGTGTCAAAGCCTTCTTAAATCAAGATGTCTATGATGCCTTTGCTTCGGTTGTGGAGGCCCGCAAAGCACAGGGCCTGTCGATTGAGGCAGAATTCATTGGCGTGCGGGATACTGGCTTAATGGGCGCGACGTTTGACCCCAAAACCAACGCTGCAGAGATTGATGTGCGCTTCATTTGCGAGCTCACCTCAGTGGTGCGCAATTCGGATGGAGATATTATTGAGGGCAATGAGACTGAGGTTAAACGCCAGCGCGATGTTTGGACTTTTGGCCGCACTATGGGCGCCGACGATCCAAACTGGCAGCTCATTGCCACGGGCGAATGAGTCTTAGACCGCTGCTTTTGGCCGCCATTTTTGCGGCCCTTGGTTTGCCGGTTATCGCAGGCGACACCTATCAGGCCATTCCGTTCTCAGCGCTCAATGGCTGGCAAGACGACGATCACGCGGCGGCACTGGAGGCCTTTAAAGTCACCTGTGGCGATATGTCAGGTGAGGAGTGGGAAAGTCTTTGCGCAGTTGCACAGCAAAACCCAAACGCGCGACTGTATTTCGAAACTTTTTTCCAACCCGTGATGACCAAGACCACCGAGCCGGCTCTTTTTACGGGGTATTATGAACCGGAACTAGACGGGTCTCTCACGCGAACTGGGCGATTTCGGTATCCAATCTACGGCGTGCCGAAGGAGGTGCGCGCTGGTGGCCTTTGGAAAACCCGACGAGACATTGAGGAAAACCAAGTCTTAAAGGGCAGGGGGCTTGAATTGGCCTGGGTTGAGAATCCTGCTGATATTTTCTTTTTGCAAATTCAGGGTTCGGGCCGCGTGCGGCTGCAAGATGGCACGACCATCCGCCTGGGGTTTGGTGGCTCTAATGGTCATCGGTATCAGGCCATTGGTCCCCATTTGGTTGAGTTAGGTGTTTTGCAGGAGCATGAAGTATCGGCAAACCGAATTAAACAATGGGTACTGGACAACCCCGAGAAAGGACAGGAAATTGTCTGGGAAAATCCGGCCTATGTATTTTTTCGCCGGGTTGGTGATGTGCCCAGTGACAAAGGTCCACTTGGCGCGATGAACCGATCACTCACAGCGTTGCGCACCCTGGCCGTTGATCCTAGATATGTCACCCTTGGCGCGCCCGTCTGGCTTGAAAAGGGTGGGTCAAGACCTCTAAACCGTCTTATGATTGCTCAAGATACAGGCTCCGCCATAACAGGGCCGCAGCGCGCTGACGTGTTCTTTGGAACGGGATCTCAGGCCGGGATCGCGGCGGGTTTGACCAAAGATTCGGGTCGTATGATCCTTTTGCTGCCAATCCAAGAAGCGCGCGCCCGGATTTCGGGGCAATAGGGATGGCTAGAAAACTGCGTCCAGAAGAGCGAGAGCTTTGGAAAAAGGTGGCTGATACAGCAACACCTTTGGCTCCGCCCACAAAGATGGAAATGCCGCGGGCCCTGTCTGTACCAAAAGCAGAGATAAAGCGCCCCGCATCGGTACAACCCGACCTCAAGGCCTTCAAAATTGGTATGAAATCACGATCCATACCGCCAGCGAGCCGGGCACAGGCCGCGGCGAAGCCTGCGCCTGTGATGGATGCAAAATCCTTTGGGAAGTTGACCCGCGGTAAGTTGCGGCCCGAGGGGCGCATCGACCTTCATGGGATGACAATGGCGCAAGCCCATCCAGCCTTGCAGGATTTCATTTTGGGATCCGCGCAATTGCAGCGCCGATTGGTTCTTGTGATTACCGGCAAGGGCAAATTCAAGCCAGATCATGGGCCTATTCCTGAGCGCCATGGGGTATTGAGGCACAATGTTCCGATTTGGTTGCGACAGTCTCCGCTGTCTTTGGTCATTTTAGAGGTGACACAAGCACATCAGCGCCACGGCGGGGAGGGCGCGCTTTATGTCTATCTGCGCCGGGGTCGCTAAGCCAGCAAGCTGGCGCGCACGCGCCTGACACCCGCCCACATCATCACAGACGAGAAGCCAAAAAATACGGAAACTGCAACATATTGTGCATCAAGAGCGAGGTTGTAATCCAGCAAGATCCCCGTCACCGCCGGACCAATCGCTGAGCCCAAAACCATGACGGCCGCCGCCGCCGCTTTGATTGAGCCAAGGTGTTTTGTGCCATAAAATTCGGCCCAAAAAGCATTTGGCAGTGTCGCGTTCGCGCCTGCGGACAGGCCCAGGAAAATAAATCCCACCAATGCCGCAACAAGCGATTGACCATAGGCAAAGATCAAAAAGGCAAAAATCATTGGCAATTGAAAATAGGGGATCAAGCGGGCGGTGTCTAATTTGTCGAGCAAGATCCCAGATAAAATCATCGCCCCTATAGAAACAGCGGTGTAAACTGGAAACATGGCCACCAATTGCAAATGCTCCCAGCCTTTAATTTCGGCAAAATGTACCTGGAGGAAGAAAAAAGCGGTGTTAAATGCTGATTGTCCCAACAGTGCAGGGATCATGAACCAAAACAATGGATGGCCAAGCGCTTGATTGCGGCTCCAATGGCGCCCGCCCATTCCAAGGGATTGCCCCTCTGTGGCGTTCGATTGAGGGCTACGTTCTTCTGCGAGCAACCAAAGCAGCGCGGGAATGGCCAAAACTGCGACGCCGGCGGCCAAGACCCAAACGCTTTGCCAGGTAAAAAATACCAAAAGGCTAACCACCAAAATCGGATAACAGGCCTCACCAATTGAAAATCCAAGGCTGGCCACGGAAAGCGCCTTGCCGCGGTTGGCCACAAACCAGCGGGACATCGCCACCGCTGCGATATGGGTCGACATGCCCTGACCCGTAAAGCGCAAACAAAAAATGACAACAGGCAGCAGGGCGACCCAGGGATTGAACGCCATGAATAAACAAGAGGCCGCAAGCGCCGCCAAGACAATCGGCCCGAGGTGACGCGCGCGCATGACATCGGTCAAACCACCGGACCAAACCATCACAATTGCCGATGCAAATGTGCCAAACCCGTAGATTGCCCCCCAATCTCCATGGGATAGGTTGAAGGCTGCGCGAATTTCACCTGCAAATATTGAGATGAAATATGTCTGCCCAAAGCTNGAGATTAAAGTNAGNAGGGCCCCNGCTGTGAGCCACCGGCTGTTTTGCAAAATGAAACGTATCATGCGCTGTTGTCAGACGAAATGTGACCGCTGACAAGAGCTATAATACGTAGCGAGACAGATCTGTTGATTGCAATAGGCTGTCGAGATGTTTGTTGACATAGGCCTTATCAATAACCACCTCAGACCCCGCCTGATCAGGTGCAGCAAAAGACAATTCCTCAAACACCCGCTCGATGACCGTATAGAGCCGCCGCGCGCCAATGTTTTCGACGGAGCGATTCACCTCGGCGGCCGCTTGCGCCAAAGCTTTTATACCGTCCTCACTAAAGCTGACGGAGACATCTTCCGTGCTCATAAGCGCTGAATATTGCAAAGTTAATGCGTTTTCAGTTTCCGACAGAATGCGTATAAAATCCTCTTCGGTAAGATCTCGCAGCTCCACACGGATCGGCAGGCGACCCTGAAGCTCAGGTAAGAGGTCAGACGGTTTTGCAACATGAAATGCGCCGGAGGCAATAAACAAAATATGGTCTGTTTTCACTGGCCCATGTTTGGTGGACACGGTTGTACCTTCAATCAAAGGCAGCAAATCACGCTGGACACCTTCGCGACTGACGTCCGCTCCGCGCGCATCGGCGCGCGCGCAGACCTTATCAATTTCATCAAGAAACACGATTCCGCTTTGCTCTACAGCCGTCACGGCGGCTTTGGTGACGATTTCATCGTCGAGCAGCTTATCTGCTTCTTCTCCGAGCAACACATCATAGCTGGCAGCTACGGTCATCTTTTTGCGACTGGTCCTGCCGCCCATAGCTTTGCCGAAGATATCTCCAAGGTTCATCATTCCCATCTGACTGCCCGGCTGACCGGGAAGGTCCAGCATCGACATGGGGTTAGAGGTATCGGCAACCTCAAGTTCGATGATCGTGTCATCCAGCTCTCCACTGCGCAATTTCTTGCGGAACATTTCGCGGGTTGCGTCGCGGGCATCTGCTCCAGCAATGGCCTCAATCACACGCTCTTCGGCGGCTTCTTTCGCGCGCGCGCGGACATCTTCGCGCATGTGATCGCGGGTCATGGCGATGCTTGAGTCGACCAAATCCCGAATAATTTGCTCAACATCCCGGCCAACATAGCCCACCTCAGTGAATTTTGTGGCTTCGACCTTAAGGAAGGGTGCGCGGGCCAATTTGGCCAATCGGCGGCTAATTTCGGTTTTACCCACCCCGGTGGGGCCAATCATGAGAATATTTTTCGGGTAAACTTCATCACGAAGCTCATCGGGCAATTGTTTACGGCGCCACCGGTTGCGCATGGCAACAGCAACAGCGCGTTTGGCGTCATTTTGGCCGACAATATGGCGGTCTAGCTCAGATACGATTTCGCGAGGGGTTAGGTCGGTCATTTTGAAATTACCTCAACGGTCAGGTTGCCATTTGTATAAACACAAATATCCGAGGCAATCGCCATGGCTTTGCGAGCAATCTCCTCTGCATTGAGATCTGTTTCTTGCAGGCCGCGCGCGGCGGCCAGGGCGAAGTTGCCGCCAGAGCCAATTGCCGCAATCCCATGTTCTGGCTCCAGCACATCCCCGGCGCCGGTGATGATTAAGAGTTCAGCCCCATCAGTGACAATCAGCATGGCTTCGAGCTTTTGTAAATATTTGTCTGTGCGCCAATCTTTGGCCAGCTCAACACAGGCGCGTTGTAGCTGTCCGGGAGTGGCTTCGAGTTTCGCCTCTAGCCTTTCCAACAGGGTAAAAGCGTCAGCTGTAGAGCCAGCGAAGCCCACCACAACATCATTTCCACCCGGTGATAAGCGCCGCACTTTGCGCGCGGATCCCTTTATGACCGTTGGTCCAAGGCTGACTTGGCCGTCGCCGGCAACCACAACTTGAGTGCCTTTACGCACGCCAATAATCGTTGTGCCGTGCCAACCGGGGAAATTTGTATCGCTCATCTGCTTCTCCTCATTACGGACGCTATATGGGAAATGCCACTTCTGGCAACAAGGGCACGAAAAAAGGCGCCCAAAGGAGCGCCCTTCTCAGAAATAGAGACTTCATCTTAAATGGCGTCGTCAATCCAGCTTTTGAGAGCCGCTTTTGGGGCTGCGCCTGTTTTGTTGGAAATGACTTGCCCGTCTTTAAACAAAAACAATGCTGGAATACCACGCACACCCAGGGCGGCTGCGGCGGAGGGGTTGCTATCGACATCCACCTTAACCACTTTGATTTTGCCCTCCATTTCGACAGAAAGCTCTTCGAGTGACGGGCCAATTTGCTTGCACGGTCCGCACCATTCTGCCCAAAAATCCACCACAACAGGCAGATCAGAGTCTTTTACAATACTATCAAAAGTTGCGTCTGTAGCAGCGACAGTGGCCATGGGGTTTCTCCAAATGTTATAAGGCTTTCCTAAGAGTTAGAGTTGCAAGCGCCCAGCGTCAAGCAGGTGATGTATTTGCCAAGGATGAAATCACAAGATCTGGCGGTAGCGGCATGAGCTCAAGGGTTTTTGTCCATAAAATTGCGGTTTCGATGTCATGATGGGGATAGATTTGTGATAAAGCGGCGGCATAGGCCCCCATCTGCCTTAAAAGTCCGCTCGGAACCTGCGCAACCTCGCTTGGCACGATTTGATTGGACTTGAAATCGACCGCCAATACCCGCGTTGGTGAAATAAGCAGCCTATCTATGGATCCTTGGATCGGATCACCGTTCAGCTCTGGCAAATGGGCACTTATATCGACTTCAGCCAGACTTTCGGGGGCAAAAATATAGGCCAGCTGTGGTTGTTGCAGCACCGCGCGGGCCTCTTGGAAAGCAGCGGCTTGGATATCTGCCTCAACCAAACGTTGTGCGATATGGCCCCATTGATCTTGCGGCGCATTGGGCAAGACCTCCAAGAGCCGATGCACCGCCGTTCCCAGTCGTTTTGCATTTTCAGCGTCCTGCGGCGCGCCACCGGGCAAAACCTTATCGCCTCCCAAATCGGATGGAGAGCGGGGGGCTGCAGGGGCTTGGGCTGGTTTGGTATAGGGAATTGCCCAGCTTGGCACGGATTGCTTCATGATCTGAGGCTGTACAGGATCACTTTGCGGTCCCGCTGACCATTGCATCGGTTCATACCGCAATCCCAAACCGGCGACGGTGTTCAACGGCGCAGCGCCAAGGGCAGAAATCGCATCCTGAATGGCGTTATGCCAACAACCTTTCCCTTCTTTAATATCTCCTGAGCGCATAACGATGAGCCAGCTTTCCGCTCGGGTCATGGCCACATAGAGTAGACGGTCACGCTCTTCTTCTTGCTGTCGCTGCTTGTCTTTAAGGCTAGATTGCAGTGCGTCCGGGATAAGATCTTTGTTTGGAGACCAAACTGCGATCGTGTTATGGGGCACCACCT
>JGI20155J14468_10002285_pt1 | contig 14203 bp, 10 predicted proteins | sample COG_05_FD_14468 | JGI IMG/M metagenome (IMG submission 14468) | reverse complement strand
CTATGGTTTAGGGTTTTAGTTACTTTTGCTGAGTCACGAAGAGAAGAGGAAAAGGACAAACGTGTGCGGTGTACGCATAGACGTGTAAAGAAGTAATAATAATAATAAAAGATTCTTCGAGATGAATAAAAACTAAAACTTTAAACTTCGCGAACTTTAAAACTCTCGACGTCTTCTATCGTCCTCTGCGATTTTCTCCTCGCGCGTTTCTCATTGAACTACTCTTTCTCGACTCGTCTCGCTTCCGCTTGAAGAACAACTAGAGACGGCTTCGCGAGCGCCGGCGCCGGAGGCGAAGGCGGTTCTCGCGAAGAGAAAGAGAAGGAGAGAGAGGGAGAGAGATACATCTGAACGACGCGTCGTCACGCGAAGACGATGATGCACTGGGTCTCTCACTCGCTCTCAAACTCCTCTCGGGATGAGGACAGAAACGCGGGTGTTGAAAAGAGCGCAAACGCTTTCGCCGAGCTCCTCCTTCTAAAACTTCTTCCTAAATAAAATAAAATAATAAATAAAACGTTTCTCGCGATAAAATAGTAGCGTCGCTTTTTTTTTAGAAAGCGGCTTCGCCGTCTTCCTTCTCTTCGTCGTCGTACTCCGCTTCTTCTTCGGCCGTGGCGTCTTGGTACTGCTGGTACTCGCTGACCAAGTCGTTCATGTTCGACTCGGCTTCGGTGAACTCCATCTCGTCCATGCCTTCGCCGGTGTACCAGTGCAAAAACGCTTTGCGCCGGAACATGGAGGTGAACTGTTCGGAGACGCGTTTGAACATTTCTTGAACCGCGGTAGAGTTGCCGATGAACGTCGCGGACATTTTCAACCCTTTTGGAGGAATATCGCAGACGGATGATTTGACGTTGTTCGGGATCCATTCGACGAAGTACGACGAGTTTTTGTTCTGGACGTTTAAGAGTTGTTCGTCGACTTCTTTGGTGGACATGCGACCGCGGAACAAAGCGGAGGCGGTGAGGTAACGACCGTGTCTCGGGTCGGCGGCGCACATCATGTTTTTCGCGTCCCACATTTGTTGCGTGAGTTCCGGAACGGTCAAAGCGCGGTACTGTTGCGATCCTCGAGAGGTGAGCGGCGTGAAACCAACCATGAAAAAGTGCAACCTCGGGAACGGCACCAAGTTCACCGCCAACTTTCTCAAATCCGCGTTCAATTGACCCGGGAATCTCAAGCAGCACGTGATGCCGCTCATGACCGCGGAAATCAAGTGGTTCAAATCACCAAACGTCGGCGTCGTCAACTTCAACGTTCTGAAGCAAATGTCGTACAACGCTTCGTTGTCCAAAACCATGCACTCGTCGGCGTTTTCGACCAACTGGTGCACGGACAACGTCGCGTTGTACGGCTCGACGACGGTATCGGAAACTTTCGGCGATGGGACGACGGAAAAAGTCATCATCATGCGGTCCGGGTATTCCTCGCGAATCTTGGAAATCATGAGCGTCCCCATGCCTGAACCAGTACCACCACCCAAAGAGTGACAAACTTGGAAGCCTTGCAAGCAATCGCACGACTCGGCTTCTTTACGCACGACGTCCAACACCGAGTCAATCAACTCAGCACCTTCCGTGTAGTGGCCTTTGGCCCAGTTGTTACCAGCGCCAGTTTGTCCGAACGTAAAGTTATCCGGACGGAAAATTTGTCCGTACGGACCAGACCTGACCGAGTCCATCGTCCCGGGTTCCAAATCGACCAAACACGCTCTCGGAACGTATCGACCGCCGGAGGCTTCGTTGAAGTACACGTTGACGCGCTCGAGTTGTAAATCCGAATCGCCGGAGTACGAGCCAGTCGGATCGATCCCGTGCTCATCGCAAATGACCTTTTGAAATGTAATAAATGAAGAAACGTATGTACCGTCAGCGTTTGCGCGCGTTGAAGATGAAACGTGTGTTGAGAAAAAAAGAGTTGACCGCCCACTCTTCTTCGAACGAGAAAAAAGAGTCGATTGGAAAAAAATCTAAAAAAAGGTCTTCCTCTCGCGTACCTCCCAAAACTTGGCGCCGATCTGGTTACCGCACTGACCGGCTTGAATGTGGACGATTTCACTGTTGTTGATTGGTTGAAGAGCATAATGCAAGCGTCAGTGATGAGAGCAACGCGTCGTCGTTGCGCGCGCGTATTGGAAAAAAACAGAGAGGCGGTGGTCCATCTCGCATGTGAAATGCAAAGAGAAAGGTAGTTGACCAAAACCAAAAACCGATACGCGCGTAAAAAGCCGCGCGCACGCGCGAGCGACGAGAGAATGACGAGTGCGGTTTTTCTCCGCATCGTCACTCTCGTCTTCTCGCTCGCGCTTTGAATGAAAACGAATGAAAGTACTTACCGCATGGTTGATTGTGTGTATCTTTTGTGTGTGTTTGATGTGTTCTCGTTTGCCGCCCTCGGGGAAAGAAAAAGTGAAGAAACTTCAGGGAAAAAGCCGAAAAAAAGAGTTCTCACAAAGTTGTTCTTTTGCTTTTGTGGACCGAAACCGGTGAAAACAGTCGTCTTTCCTTGCGAGGGAGTGGCTATTTTTGGCATCCTTTCACTCGCGTGAGATATTAGGTATTTTGCTCACATCGTCTGTTGTTTGTTTGTTCACACTACACTTATTCACACACAAGAAGAAACGGGCCACCTACCACCTCATCATGCGAACGCTCCAGCTCTCTCCTTCGCGACAAAGCGCCGCCGCGGCGAACAATAATAATAACAGTGCGACGAAGCGACAAAAGCGACGCTCTGTCGTAGTCGTTCGCCTCTCCGCGCGCGCGGAGAACGATGATGATGGGATGATGATGTCCACCCTCCCACTGATAGATATCCAATTTGAAGGGTTCAACTCCCCAGACATTCCCGCTTCGCCAGGGATCTACGCCATCTATAACGACAAGAAAGAACTTCAATACGTTGGTTTGTCTCGCAAAATATCCGCCTCGATTAAGATGCACTGCTTTGAGCTACCGGCGGAGTGCGGGTTTGCAAAGGTTTTGCCCATGGAGGAGGCGACGAAGGTGGATTTGCAAGACGGGTGGAAGCGATGGGTGATGGCGCACGTTTCAGAGAGCGGAGGGAGTTTGCCTCCTGGGAATACTCCAAAGAATGGGTTGTGGGCGGATAGAAAGAAACGCGGTCCTTCAAAACCGAGCTTACGATTGACAAATGGTATGACTCCGGACATGTCGTTCGACGCGTTGAAACCGAAGATTCAAGAGGCGATTGACGAGCACAAGATTGTAGCGTTTATTAAAGGGACGAGAGAGGAACCGGAATGTGGTTATTCGCACAGAGTAGTCAACGCGTTGAACTCATTGTTGCTTGATTTCGAGACCGTGAATGTATTAGACGATAAGTATAATCCGAACTTGTTGTACGTGATGAAAGAGTTTAGCGATTGGCCGACGATTCCGCAAGTGTACGCGAATAAGGAATTTTTGGGAGGACACGATATAATCGTGAAGATGTTTGAGAAAGGCGAGTTAAAAGATGCTGTTAAATAACGAGACAGCGAGTAGATGATGTGTAGTAATGTACGATTATGTGTAGATTTTTAGCAAGAACGATGTACTATATAGGTAGTAAAAACAATAGTGAGTGACGTTCTTCTTCTTTTTACGTTTTACGCAACTTTCCCACCGGTTCCGGGAACGTTGAAAAGCACGTAAGGAGTGCTATCTTCCACGCCAATCTTGTCGATGATGTAAAAGCCTTTGTTCTTCAATTCAACGATTTGGCCTAACTGGTATGTGCGCAAGTTACAATCGCCATGGCACATGGTCACTTTGTCAGAGTCCAAGTTCACGAGGTCTTTGAAATCGTCGCCGTCTTCCGGTTGTTTCTTCGTTATCAAGTACCCGAAATCGTGTAACTCGAGGGCAACGAGCTCGTCGTAAGCTGGGAGCCAGTTCACTTTTACTTTTGTGCTTTTCACGTCACCGTCTGGGTTCAAAGTAGCGTCGATCGTCTCGATGGTTTTTCCGTCTTCCGCCACGTGAATCTTCTTCGGAATGGCGTTGCCCCACATGGTAAACGTCGCCTCTTCGCCTTCTTTGAGTTTCAAAGCTTCTTCTTGTTCTAACCAAACTTCTTTCTTTCGCAAAACAACATTAACACCGAGTTCTTTATTCTTTGGGTTTTTCGGTTTGGTGACCCACTTGTCGCCGTCCTCGCAGTTGTCAAAAATCACTTTCACGCGTCCTTCGTCGTTGACCGCGACGTGCATGGGCGTTTCCGGGGCGATGAGTTTCTTGTTCACCGCCCAAATTTTGTCCCATTCCATGGTGTTCATGTTTTTAGACGCGCCTTGCGACAAAATAAACTCTTTCAACGCTTCGATGCGCATGCCTCTTCGAACAACGCCTTGGACGGTAGGAAACCTCGGGTCGGTCCAATCAGCCGCGTGTTTGTTATCGACGAACCATTGCAACTTTCGTTTACTCAACGTCGTATACGTGAAGTTCATTCTCGAATAATCCCACAAGTTCACTTCGCGCTGTCCTTGTGCCTTTTGAATAAACTGGTACTGTTCTTCTCGGTCTTTATACTCGGACGTTCTCAACGCGTGCGTGACGCCTTCAATGGCGTCCACAAACGGACACGCGAAATCGTACGTCGGATACACCTTGTATTTGTCCCCTGTTCTATGATGCGGGGTTTCGATGTTACATCTAAAGCACACCGGATCTCTCATGCACCCGTTGTCCGATTGCATGTTAATTTTAATGCGCACGCAACACTCTACGCCGACGGCCGAACCTTTCTTCATCTCCTCCCAAAGTTTCATATTTTCCTCCACCGATTGTGTGCGACACGCGGATTCAGTCTTACTCATGCGCTCTTCGCGCATTTTGTCCACTGGCGTTGTATCCACGTATAATTTACCCTCTTTCATCATCGTATCCCCCAACTTTAAAATTTGTGGAAACGAATCCGAGGTATACGTCAACTTATCGTAATCCAATCCCAACGTCGCGCAGTCCTTCAAAATGTTATCGACGAAATCTTGCTTCTCCTTGGCTGGATTCGTATCATCGAACCGCAAAATGAGCGTTCCTTTGTACCTCCTCGCGAAGTAATGGTTCAATAAAGCCGCTTTGGCGTGACCGATGTGTAAATATCCCGACGGTTCCGGCGGAAATCTCGTGCACACTTTGCCTTCCTCAGCGTCTTTCAAGTCAATCTCAAACGAGCCGGACGTTGGTTTCTTCCCACCGCCGTCGTTACTCTTATTCGCCTCTTTCGCCGCTTTTTTCGCCGCCTTCGCCGCGTCTTTCTTCGCTTGACCTTTGGAAATCTTCCCCGGCTCGCCGCCGCCGACGGCCATCTTTTCCACCCGCTTCCCCAAAGCCTCGACCGCCGCGTCGTCGCCTCCCTCTTCTACAGCGGGGGCCAACCCCCCCGCATCGTTCGTCTGCCTCATCAACTCCACGAACCTCTTAATCTCCGCGTATTTCTCCACCACCCCATCTTTCACCCCGTTCAACGCTTTGCACATCGCCACATCCGCCTCCGTCTGCATCCTATCCGTCGCGAAATACGTCCTCGTTTGCAGGTACGAATCGATCGTCTTCAACTGCTTCTCGAGCGTTTTCATCGCATCGCCGTTTTTACTCGCTTTCGCCGCCGTCTTCGCGACCTCTTTCGCCTCCTCCAAAAACTCTCGCACCGATCGCATTTCCTCTTTCGAGAGCAAAGAAGATGTCGTCGATGCACTTTTCGAAGATGATTTCGAAACACCAACACCACCAGCGGCATCATTATTGGTCGCTTTCGACGACGAAGCGCCACCACCACTCTGACCACCACCGTCACTCGCGCCTTCCTTGCTCGAGGAGGAGGAAGAGTCCAAGGACGTGCTCGCTTTTGCACCCATTAGTATTATTATTAGTAGTAGTAGTAGTAGTAGTAAATTCCTTCTAATTTTTTTGTGAGGGCTTTCACCAGGAGCTCCTCTTTTGCCAGAATTGCCAAAAATTGCAAAAATTGCCAAAAAACACTTCTGACTTTCATCTGAAAATTTTCCTCAAAAGAAATCATATAAACACACTTTTGCGCGATGATGTTTTATAAGTTCAGGATACCAGAATATACTGCTGTGTAATTAAAAGTGATGAGATGATGATGTTTGGGAAGGAGGAGAAAGAGGCGCTTTTGTGGACGATCGTCGGGGAGGGAAACGCGCACAGGATGTACGGGAAAAAACGGATGATGAATAGGAGCGGGGAAACAGTTACGAATGAGAACGAAGAAGAGGAAGAAGAAGAACGCTTTCTCCTGAGACGACGAAAACGACGAAAACGAGAAGAAGATTCGTGTACTACTTTTCTTTCTTCTTTGTCTTCTTCTTTCGATCGGTTCGTGTGGTCGAACGGACGGGAAAGAGACGCGGACGACGAAAAGTCGGTGCTCCAACGAGACGTACGTTTTGCGCTGGGACAGCTCTGCGCGGGGTGCGCGGGAGGGACGATTCAGACGACGAAGGAAGCAGGGAACATTTTGTTCAGCGAGCAGCAACGATTGCGGGTGAAATGGAACACGAGTTTGGTGCGAGCAGAGAATGGGTTTTTTGAGCGCATAGACGCGAGAGAGAAGGAAGAGAAGCGACGGTTGATGAGAAGCGACGACGAAGAAGAAGAAGTCGCCGGCGGAGAGGAGAAGGCGCCGCAATTCGCCATTCGCGAGCGCGACTACGATTGGATTCCGTTTTATTCTGCGAGGAGGAGGACATCGACGACGACAACGAAGAGGAAGCGGTCGTTGAATGTCGGTCGAACGATACACGCGTTGGCGATTGAAATAAAGCCAAAGTGCGGATTTACGTTTCGGGAAGATGGGAAATTGAGGTACGACGTGAAGACGAACGCAGAAGATGGAAAAAGAGGGAAAAAGTCCGCGTACGACCCGCGAAAGTTTTTCGAACACTGCGAAATCTGGTCCTTCGCCGACGGCGTGGATTATGAGGCGTTGAAAAAACAGCTGGTGAGAGAGTTAGAGCACATGATTGAAACGCCGAGGAATACGTTTCGAGTGAGAGAGGCAAAGACTGGGGAAGTGCTGTGGGACGCAACAAAAGGCGGTTCGAACGCGAAGCGGCGTTTTGCAAACGTCGTTTCCGAGGCGTTTGCCGGTAAAGTGTCTCTGAAAGAGCTCCTCGAACTCATCGTCACCGCTATACAGCAAGACGGCGCGCTTAAAAGGCTCATTCGCGCGCAAAAATACGGTCGCATGGCCAACGCGTACGATTATTTCGGCCCAGACGAGGAAGAAAGCGCCATGCGGCGTTTAGCACCGACGAGCATTCGCCGAGCGCACGACGCCGTCCTCGAAAGCTATAAAAACGACACCGACGATACCACCACCACGATCACCAAGCAAAAACAACTCAAAGATGCCTTTGAAATATGCCAAGACGCCATCCTCTCCGCAATCGCCAAAGACGCGTCCATCATACTCGCCGTCCGTCTCATCCCGAGCGGCGGTATCCATCGACGCTTTTCTCCTCCTCCTCCTCCTCGTCGAAAAAGTGCATCATCTTCATCGCTCGATATCGCGCAAGAACAAAAAAAATACGACGCCTACGACCGCTCGATGGATATCCCGAGAGGTTCGGGAGAGATGAAAGACGGCGCGCCGAGGTTTGCCGTTTCCGTGAACATCTGCGACGTGGGGTTGAAATCCGCGTGGAAAATTCCCCAATGGGCCGAGTTAGACTCGTGACTCTGTTGTTGTCTTGACGTTATAATACTGATTTATTAAAGCGCGTATTTTTGTTTCACTTGAAGGAAAAACACTTCAAAACGCCGCCAAAACTGGGGGATTCCTCAGAGTATTCCCTCTGCTGTTCCCGCGAGTAAACACACACACACACACATAAACACACATCTCGACGACTTAATAATATAGTATAATAAAAATGGGCAAATCTGCGCGCGCGAATTGTCGCCGCTCTGTCCGCGCCGAGCGGCGAGACATCGTCTTCAACTCCGAGAAAGAAATCAAGCAATTCGCCGCCAAACAGTCCGCGCTGGAAAAAGCGCTCAACTGCGGGAAAGCGCCGATAACGGATTCTTTAAGACGCAAAGAGCAACAGCGAGAACAACAACACGGCGACGACAAAATGATGATTGAAGACGAGAACAACAACGAGAACAGTAATGGTGGTGAACAAGGTTTAAAGCTGCAAGAATTCGACGAAGACGTGTACGATAAGATGAAGCTGCACGAAAAAATGTACGACGAAGCGAACGCGTGGGGTGTCTCGCTCGGGATCAACAAGAAAGTGCTGCGCGTGAAAGGTGGCGGCGTCCGCCGAGGGAAAGAAAAAGGAGTGATATCGGCGAAGCAGATGGCGTACGCGCAATTTTTCGCCGATCCGAAACTGAAGAAGAAGCAGAAGCGGGCGATGAAGAACGTGGAGAGAGGCGTGCGGCGGGGAACGAGTAGCAGTACAAGTCGGAAAATGATGATGACGGAGTAGAAAGTTAGAGAGAGCGCGTTGTAAATATATAGAGTTGCGCGCGTTTTTATACGCGTGGTAAAGTTTGCGAATGAAAGTTGTGTATCTATCGCGCGGCGTATTTTTGCGCCGCTGCGATTAACCAGAGAGCCAGTCGTACCCGATGTTTCCTCCGTCGTCGCTTTTGTTTGTTTCCACGTCGATATTTTCGAAGAAGTGCTGGGTATCGTCGTCTCTTGTTGTCGCCGTTTCGGCGGCTTCAGGCAGTTCTTCTTCCTTTTCTTCCACATCTTCCTCCTCATTTTGGATGGGAGACGCACTCGCTTCCACGACGTAGGCATCCAAGCCGCGCGCGGGTCCAGGCGCATCTTCCCTACCTCGAAAAAATGACGCCGGTTCCACCGCAGCAGAAAGCTTACCAAACTCACGCACTTCTTCTTCTTCTTTTTCTTTTTCTGTTTCTTTTCCTTCATCTTCTTCTTCTTGTTTGACCTCCATCATCGGCGCCTCTTTTTTTTCTTTCGCTTCTTCTGATGCGCAAGAGTTGACTTTTTCGTTGTCTCCTTCTTTCTCTTCTTCTTCTTCTTCTTCTTCTTCTTTTTGTTCAGTTTCTTCCAGTTTAATAACAGCGTTTTCGACGCTTCCCAACGCCGGCACATGCGTTCCTCCATTTTCTATTTTCTCTGGTACAGGTGGTTCAGGTGGTGGTTTCGGAGGATCCAAATCGGGAGAAAATCCGCTGCATTTGGGCAAACCGTCCTTCTCCGGGTCAATCGGGAATGCAAAATCTGGGCCAAAGTTAAACGACACTCTCGCCCGTTGCGACTGATCTTGCAACGGCGTCGTGTATAACGCCGCCGTAGGAAAGTATCCGGACAACTCCAAGGGTTTCTTTGGATGCACGCACGACCGCAAGGACTCGAACGCGATGCCTTGACACTTCCCATTTTTATAAAATACTATTTTCCCTTCGTTCGGCGAGTTTTGATTCTCCTCGAACGCTTTCGCTTTCAAGCGTTCTTCTCCTTTCCTATTTTTCTTGTTACGTTCTGGCGTCGAGGGTGTTTGCTTTTTCTTCGCCTCCTCGTTCTTGACACCATCATCATCGCCACCACCACTCGTTTCTTGCGCATCTACCTGTTCCTTCTTTTCCACTATTTTCTCGTCTAAATACAAATAACAACCAACCACGTCGCCTTCGCCGTACGGTTCGCCGTACGTCTTCAGCCTCGCCTCGTGATATTTCGACCCAGTCTCCGCGTGATAACCGTATCCTTTGTTATCGAATCCAACCGGTGCGTTCATTTCTCCTCGTTTGGTCATCCACCCTACTCGAACGCACCCGCTCCCTCCTAAATGTTCTATTTTAACCTCAAAGTATCTCGCCGTCGTCGTCGTCTCCCTCGTTTCGTCATCCTCTTTCATCCCCTCCTCCTTCTCCTCCTCCTCGCAAACAACCACCGGCTCTACTCCTCGCGTCCCTTGCACGCACCTGTACCCTTTCTGTGAGCTCGCCACCATCCTCCCGTCGTCCATCAACTCGATTCCTTTCGCCATCGTCGGTCTCGATAAACACACCGGTCTCCACTTCGCGTCGTCCTTCTCCCTCCGCTCGATCTCCTCCTCCTCTTTCCTCAACGCCTCTCGCTTCCGTTTCTGCTGCAGAGACATCATCATCGCGTTGTCTTCTTTGTTCGCGTCCTCGCTCTTCGTCGTTGTTGTAATTGTTGTTGTTGTTGTTGTCTCTCCTCCTCCTCCTCCTGTCGCGTGCGTATTATTCGTAGTAGTAAGCGTCGTCGTCGGCGGCGTCGGCGTTCCAGCTCTCTCCTCGTTTGAAGTGTTCTCTTTTTTCGCCACCACGTCGCATTCTCTCCACGCCTCTTCTTCGTCTTCTTTTTCTTCTCCCTCGTTAAACTTCTTCGCGTAGTTGTTGTTGCACTCCTCTTCCTCTTTTCCTCCTAATCCTCCTCCTCCTGCTCCGTTGTTAAACATCACCCCCCGAGAAGAACTATTCGTGGTAGTATTATTATAGCTCTGATGTTGTTCTCTCATTTCCTTAAACTTCGGCGCGATGGTTGCTTTTAATATGTGCGACGGTGGGCCGTATCGTTTCTGTTTCTTCGCTTTTGATTTCGGGAGGTTCCGGAACTCTTTTTTCCGTCGGTCGATTTTTTTCCCACTCATCGTCGTCACACCAACCCCTTTCGCTGTTTTGTGGGGAGATGCCGGTGCATCTTTGCGAGGACGGCCCATATCGAGAATACCAACACCGATGAGTTCTTCTCTCTGCGCCCCGAAAACAAAACGCAGAAACAACAAACCAACAACTCTCTCTCTCTCTCTCTCTCTCTCTCTCTGTGCTTTTCTGTGTGAATTTTTGTAAGGAGAATTCGTTTTGAGGAGCTTTTTGCCCTAAAAATTTAATTGGGTGGCACTTTTTTTCTTTTCAAAAAAACCTTCAACCGTCGTCACTTTTCTTTTCTTTTCTCCCGTTGTTGTCTGTCCTTTTTCGTCCGTTGGTGTTGTCTTGAGTGAGAGAGGAGGAGGAGGAGGACGTTAACATCAACAATGGCGCGAGGAGGACCACCGCGAGGAGAAAACGCGGATGTGTCGATGCGTAAAAACAAAGCAGAAACCAACGCGTGGTTTATGAAAGACGACGACGGATTCGAGGAAACGACTTTGACGACCTTTTTTATTCCCGAGAAGAAGTTAAAGAAGAAGAAGACGAAGAAGACGACGAACGAGGACGAGGACATCCAAGAAGAAGAAGAGACAGAAGCGACGAGGACGACGACGAAAACGAGGTCTTTGGCTCGACGCGCGGCGGAGAAGCAGCGAAAAGCTTTGCTTTTACACAACACGAGAGAGAAAAAGAAAGAGGAGGAAGAGGAGGAAGAGAAGACGAAGACGAAGAATACGTATTCGTCTACGTCGTCAACGTCGGAAAAGAAACAGTTGTTATTGCGAGCGTACGCGTTGGAAAACGCGCAGTTGCGAGAGTCTTTGCGTAAATCTTTAGCCCGCGCGAATTCGTTGGAAACTGAATTGGAAGAGACGACGGAAACTTTATCGCGGAGCGAACGCGCTTTGAAAGACGCTTTGATATCGCATCGAGCGTTACAAAACGAGAGCAAAGAGAGTCGAAAAAGAGATCGGGACGCGTTGAATAGTTTGAGGAAAACGTTGGAGGAAAGGGAAAGGATTTCGAGAGGAGAGCGAGCGAGGTGTGGGAGAGCGTTGCGGTACGCGATGGATTGTTTGAGAGCGCACGCGCCGCTGGCGAAGGACGAGAGGAACCAGGGCGGTTCCGTTCTCGGGAGCGTGGTGGCGGAGCTGGCGAGATTGACGGAGATTGCGGTGAGTGCTGGTGATGCTGGATTCAAAGAGTACGTGGAAGGAAGCGGCGTGGAAGACACGCATCATCACGCGCGAAGAAAGGACGACGATTCAGACGACGACGACGACGAGCGCGCTCTTTTTCAGCGACAAGCAGACGCCGCGAGAGAAGCGAAAACGAAAATCACGCAACTCGAAGACGAACGAAAACGTCTTTTGCGCGCGTTAGAAGCCGCGACAAACCCGAGCAAAGAGTACATCACCAGAGAAGAAAACCTCTCCTTTTTCTCCGCAAAACCAACCACTCGTGACGAGTTTCTCTTCGAGAACGACTTCGTCGCGCCGAGCCGAGCCGGCGCCGCGACCGCCTTTGCGTCCTCGTCCTCTGAATCCTTTGCGCTCCCGGGCGCCGACGCGCTCGCTCGCGACATAGACGCCTTAGATTCTGAGTTGAAAAAGTTAGCCACCGCCTTCGAAGGTGGTCGTATGTAGATGTATTACGCGTAGTTGTAGTTTTGATAGCAGTTATAGTGTCGATTAAAATTGTGACCCTTTCGCCCCTGGGGGATCTTCCTCGGTACACTCCATCCGCTTGGTCTTCTTCTTCTCAAAACTTTCACCCGTGTGTCAACTCATCCTCACAACTTTAACTCCCCTCTCCGCTTTTGCGCGACTGCGGCCAAAGGACGAAAAGAGTCGATATTCACCACGCTCGACCAGAACGAGAATACTCTAACAGTAGTAGTCGTACTCGCGACGACGATTCAGACGAAAAATGAACGCTTTACTCCGAAGTCGGCGTCTTCTTTCCCCGGGGAAATCCATCTTCGATCGGATGTCCTCTCTCGATATCACCGGCGGTTTTGTCGTCCCACGCGCGGTGATGGACCACGCTTCGTCGTCGTCGTCCTCGTCGAGGATTCATTCGCAGACGACGAATGATACGCATCGTTTTTCGATGATGAAAAGCAGTTTTAAACGCGAGTACTCGAAATCTCTCGGCACCGAGGGCGGCTTAAAACCGGACCAAGTGTTAGTCCCGGAAAGCTACGTGGTTTTAGACCGGAATTCGAGAAATCAAAACGGAAGCGACGAGGAGCATCAGCAACCTGATGGAGAAACGAAAGTGAAAATTAGCACGAAGAACGTCTTCGCGGTCGTCTCGATCGGGTCGCATCAGCACAAAGTATCTCCGGATGATTTGTTCTTCGTAGAAAAGCTCCACGGCGCGCACGTGAACGACGTGGTGGAACTGCCGAGAGTGTTGATGGTCGGGAGCAAAACGAAGACGATTGTGGGGAGACCGGTGGTGGAGAACGCGCGGGTGACGTGCTTAGTGGAAGAGGTTTTGCGAGACGAGAAGACGATTATATTTAAAAAGAGAAGGAGAAAGTATTCGAGACGATGGAACGGCGCGAGGCAAACGATGACTGGTTTAAGAGTGTTAGACGTAGAAGGCATCGACGAATAGTAAGTAAGTATTTAGAATTTCAATTCAGTATTTCAACATCATCAAACAGATCTCTCTCTCACTTCTTCTCCTTCTTCTTCTTATTTGTGTACACGTTTCGCTCGACTTCAAAAGTTCGTATTTTAAATGGCAAACTTTCTCTTCAAATCCATCGCAAAGTGAGACCCGGAAAACTTATCGGCGTTTTGTGACTGTTCAAACCACTCCGTCTTTTCAAAGTTTGTTCGCAACGGCGTGAACGTATCCTTGACCCGTTTTGCCAACGGGTCCAAAGTGCGCTTCATCACGTCGTTGACGTCTTGTAAACTATTAATCCCGAGGAACTTGCACGAGGTCAACACGACGGCGCCGGTGCCCCAAAGAGCCAACGTCCCGCCCCACGCCAACGCTCTTCCCGGCGTCGGATCCGGCAATAACTTCACTTTCTTCTTTCCAATCATAACGAACGTTTCATCTCGCATGTGCTTCGCCGCTCGACTCTCGACGCCGTTAAACCTTTCCGGCGCCGACTCCATCAACTCCATCGCCTTGTGCACCGAGAAAATCGAAGTCCCTTCCACCGCCTGCGTCGAACCGCTCCATTTGGACTTCCCCAAAGACACTCGCGAACCGAGCGTCGCGTGTCCAATAAACACCGGATTCCCCGTGCACGCTCCCGAAATCGAATGCTTCTTGATAAAATCTCGATCCAGCTTTTTCGAATTCACCTCTTCCTTCATCGTAAATTTTTTGTCGAACAACCGCACCGAGTGCGCCAACACTTGCGGTAAGGCACCACTACCACTAGAAGAAGAAGACAAAGAAGAAGACGCGCGTCGCATCGCTTCCTCGTACCTCCCTTCAGTTTTCAGTTTCAAAATATACTCCGCGATTTCTCGCTCTTGCTCTTTGATGAAATACTCGTTCTCGCGAGCGCGTTTCATCACGTTCAACGCGTCCGACAT
>JGI20155J14468_10002279_pt1 | contig 14214 bp, 12 predicted proteins | sample COG_05_FD_14468 | JGI IMG/M metagenome (IMG submission 14468) | reverse complement strand
GCATTGACCTCGTTTCCGTTGGTCAATCGAACACGCGCAACTTTGCGCATGGCCGAGTTCGGCTTCTTGGGTGTGGTTGTGTAGACGCGTACACAAACGCCTCGGCGTTGTGGACATGAGTCCAAAGCGGCGGATTTGCTCGCTTGGGTCTTCGTTGTGCGCCCTTTTCGGATGAGCTGCTGAATGGTTGGCATACGACCTATCTATCAGTTTACGTGTGTACAAATACTTTTTCCCCACATTAAAGGGGGTGCAAAAGTAGCAGATTCTCACTTAAAAGCAATAGCCAAGGCCTCATTTTTTCAAGCAATCAGCGCAATCAGGGCATGCCGATCAAAAACAAACTGGAATTCAGGACGTTCGCACCTAAAACACCCCCTCCAATAGGAATGAAAAACGACGACTTTTAAACATATGGGTGAAGAGTTCGTCTTAACCCTCCGGGATTTAGCCTCGCTCCGTACCTTCGAATAGTGGAATTTTTGAACGAACTCAACGAAGCCCAAAAAGCGGCTGCAACGCATCAAGATGGTCCGCTCATGGTCATCGCCGGTGCAGGCTCCGGAAAAACGCGTGTGCTCACTTATCGCATTGCCCACCTCATCGCAGGAGGCACGGATCCGTTTTCCATATTGGCACTTACCTTCACGAACAAGGCCGCACGGGAGATGAAGGAGCGGATTGGAAAGGTCATCGGAGACGGTGAAGCCCGGAACATTTGGATGGGAACCTTCCACAGCATCTTTGCCCGCATCCTGCGCATCGAGTGCGAGCGAATCAATTACCCGCGCAACTTCACCATCTATGACACGCAAGACAGTCGAGCGCTGATCAAAGACATCGTGAAGGGACTAGGCCTCGATGACAAGGTGTACAAACCTGCCAGTATCCAATCGCGAATCAGCAATGCAAAAAACAATTTAATCGATGCCGCTGGGTATGCCGATCACGCTGAGATCATGTCCGAGGACCACCAGGCGGGACGGCCGCGCATCTCAGAAGTTTACCGCGCGTATGAAAGCCGCTGCTTCCGCGCTCAGGCCATGGATTTCGATGACCTGCTTTTTAAAATGAACGTCCTGCTGCGGGACTTTCCTGATTTACTCCTTAAATACCAGCACAAATTTCAATACATCTTGGTCGACGAGTACCAAGACACCAACTTTGCTCAGTACCTCATCATCAAACAACTGGCTGCGCTCAGAGAAAACCTCTGCGTTGTGGGAGATGATGCTCAGTCGATTTATGGGTTTCGTGGTGCGAACATCCAGAATATTCTGAACTTCAAAAAAGACTATCCTGATTTCGCCCTGTACAAATTGGAGCAAAATTACCGGAGCACGAAGTACATCGTGGACGCAGCAAACAGCGTCATCGCCAATAACAAGGATCAAATTGAAAAAGTAGTTTGGACAGCGAATGGCGACGGGGAGCGGATTACCGTTCACCGCTGCTACAGTGACCATGAAGAAGGGCGCTGGACTTCGACGCAAATGTTTGACTTGCATAACCAGCAGCAGCAGCATTGGTCCAACATGGCCATCTTGTACCGGACCAATGCACAATCCCGGTCGTTTGAGGAAAGCCTTCGCAAACTCAACATTCCCTACCGAATCTATGGGGGCTTATCGTTCTACCAACGAAAAGAAATCAAGGACCTCATCGCGTATTTCCGATTGACAGCCAACCCAAGCGATGATGAAGCACTAAAGCGAATCATCAATTTTCCCGCACGTGGTATCGGGAAAACGACGATGGACCGCCTGTTGGTGGAATCCGCTGAACGCGATGTGAGTATTTGGGATCTACTGACCGATGACCTTTCGCCACCAACGAGTATCAAAGGTGCGACGCTCAAAAAGACGCTAGACTTTGTGCAAATGATCCGCGGATTCCGCGCCGAAATGGACAAAAAAGACGCCCATGACCTGGGCATGCACATTGCGAAGCACACCGGACTGGTGCACACCCTTTACCAGGATAAAACGCCGGAGGGTGTCGCTCGCTACGACAACTTGCAAGAATTGCTCAACGGAATGAAGTCGTTTGTGGAGCAAGCGAGGGAAAATGCCCCCGATGAAACTGCTTTCCTTGGTGATTTCTTGATGGATGTCGCGCTCCTAACGGATGCGGATCAGGACGATGGAGACGACAACAAAGTAAGTCTGATGACCATCCATGCGGCTAAAGGACTGGAATTTGAACACGTATTCGTCGTTGGGCTGGAAGAAGAGTTGTTCCCGTCGACGATGGCCCTGCAGTCACGCAGCGACCTCGAGGAAGAGCGCAGGTTGTTTTATGTGGCTTTGACTCGCGCCAAGCAATCCTGTTCACTCAGCTATGCATTAACCCGATATAAATGGGGCCAATTGATTCAAGCCGAGCCAAGCCGATTCATTGAAGAAATCAATCCGGATTGCGTCATCATGCCTTCCACCCAGGATGCAAAACCCAATCCATTTGCGGGAGGAGCAGACTTCTCCGCCCAAAGGACATCGTGGCAGCAGATGGGCCAATCCAACGCATCGGACGCGTTTAATCGGATGGCAACAAAGAAAACGGCCAGTCAGCAGCAACCAGCCAATCCGTTCAAAAAGAAGGCCGCAACTCCGCCACCCCCTGTTTCAACCTCGGGAAAAAGAATGAAGCCTGTGGCGCTGGCTCCTCCCAACCCATCTTCGGATCCATCCCCTGTGGCATCCGGCGGAATCACAGAAGGAGCCAAAGTTTGGCATGAGAAATTTGGCAAAGGCAAGGTCTTGCGAATCGAAGGTGCCTCACCCAATGAAAAAGCAACGGTCTTTTTCCCCAGTGCCGGACAGAAACAACTTCTCCTCAAATTCGCCAAACTTGAACGATTGGAAGGATGAGGACGTTGTTCAGAAACATGACCCGTGAACGAATGGCGGTATGCACGGTAGCCGCTGCACTCGCTATTGGCAGCTCAGGCTGCAAACGAGAGCCCGATTCAACGTTGACCCTGAATGCAGAAGTGCTTCACGCATACGATGATGCGATGCTCAATGAAATGGACTTGGAGCTCGAACAACGCTTACTTCAAAATGGCGTTTTAAATGGAAACTATCAATCGGTAGGCTCTGCAACAACCAATGAAATGGGCGTGGCAGCGTTTCTGTTTGATCGATCGAATGCGCTGGATTATCGGATCAACCTCGTTGAGGAAGACTGGTTTGAGCATTCAGAGTTGATTAACCCCGACGACTTCATAGGGACCAATGAAGTAAACCTTTCGATCGCTGCTACACCGCGTGGGACGGTGCACATCCAATTAATCAATGCGGCGCCCGTAGACGACAGTGACCAAATCCAGTTCCGGCTCCTCACCAGCGAAAGCGAGTATCCGACCTGCTCAAATGCGTGGGAAAGTCATACGGGGATGGACGTCAATGCGGAGCGCACCTGCGACATAGAGGCCGACCGATACCTGCCTTACCGACACATCGTCTTCAAAAACGGCGGCGAGTTGGAAACGACGGATTCCATTTGGGTGCCTCGCGGCATCCTCACTGAACTTGTGATTCCATGGTAACCAAGGGAAGCTTACGTTCGCACACGTTCACCACATCCAAAACAGCGCGTTATTTTACGTTAGGTCCGGATATCCAATCGGCAAAAGGCGTGCTCATTGCGCTGCATGGGTACGGTCAACTTCCTGAGTTTTTCCTGAGAAAATTCAGTGCTGTCGCAGAAGCCGGATGGGCGGTCATCGCTCCAGAGGGGCTGCACCGATTTTATTTGGAGGGAGCACATGGCCGGGTGGGGGCTTCATGGATGACCAAAGAGGACCGAGAATCAGATATCGCCGATTATGTCGCCTATCTAGATCAACTGATGACCGAACTCCAACCCCACCATTCACATCCTGTCCTGCTCGGTTTTTCGCAAGGCGTGGCGACCGCATCGCGCTGGGCGGCATTGGGACAGACCTCTTTCGCACGATTGATCCTCTGGGCCGGTGTCTTCCCGCCCGACTATCCTTGGGAAACCGGTTGGGAGCGGCTGAACGGACTGCCTATCGACATCGCTCTTGGAGCAGAAGACCCTTTCTTTGGGTCTGAATTGATGAACGATACAGCGACGATCTTACAAGGCAAATCCATTGATCACCGAACGCATTCCTTTGAAGGTGGACATGCCATCGAACCCCAATTGCTTTTTCGACTCTTGGAAGAATCAGCGCCTTGAAGCATACCTTAATTTTGTCGGAAACCACTGCACCATGAAATTGACCATCCAACAGCTACTTTTGAGCATTTTCGCTCTTTTTTTCAGCGTTTTATCTCCTGCACAGCATATCACGTGGCCACATGAATTGGGACGCGCCGAGCGACAATACGTCGAGCGCAACGGTTTTGAGCCCCTTCAATCCCGCGGAATTGAAACCCCTCCGCCTTTTGACTCGCTTCGGACAGCCGCGGAATGGGAAGAAGTCGAGGCGCTCACCATTTCATGGACTTCATTTCCCTGCATTCAAAAGCAAATTGTCGCCGCAGCCAAGGAAGAATGCACGGTCATCATATTCGCTGACAATCCTGTCGAAGCAGAGGACTACCTCACCAGTGCCATCTGCGGCGGCGCCTTGGACTTAGAAAACATTCAGATCATCGATGCGGAATACAATACGATTTGGATCCGCGATTATGGTGCCAATACCGTCTATGGAAGTTGGAATGACGACCGAATCCTCGTCGATTGGTTGTACAACCGGCCCCGACCTGAAGATGATGCAATCCCAGACGTCTTGGGAGAAGCAATGGGCATTGACCTCTACAGCACAACAGCTGAACCTACGAACCTAATGAACACGGGAGGGAACTGGATGTCGGATGGGTTCGGAACGGCATTCGCCTCGGAATTGGTTCAGGAAGAAAACGACGGCGGAAGCACATGGTGGACTGATTTTCCAGACCACACCGAAGATGAAATCAACCAGATCATCAGTGATTTCCACGGAGTCGACACCTACATCAAAATGCCCAATTTGCCATTTGACGGCATTCACCACATCGACATGCACATGAAGCTCCTCGATGAGAGCACGCTGCTGGTAGCTGAGTATCCTGAAGGCGTTGCCGACGGACCTCAAATCAACGCGAACATGGAATATGTCTTGTCCAATTACACCACGCGGTGGGGCACTCCATTCGACGTTATTCGCATTCCAAGCCCACCAGAGCAAGGCGCTGGGGGTGGATACCCCGATCAGAACGGATGGTACTTGACCTACACCAACTCGGTCTTTGTCAACAACACCGTCCTGCTCCCCACGTATTACACCGAATACGATACCACGGCCATTCACATCTACGAAGAAGCGCTCCCCGGCTATGAAATCGTGGGCATCGATTGCGACAACAATGGCTCGGCGATCATTTCTTTGAGCGGGGCGATTCACTGCATCACGCATACCGTGGGCGTGGAAGATCCGTTGATCATTAGCCACCTCCCTCTCCCTGATACGGAAGATGATCAGAATGACTACCCCGTAGAAGCCTACATCAGTCACCGCAGCGACATTGCATCAGCCACGCTTCACTGGAGTGCAGAATTGAGCGGCAACTGGAACTCCGTTACCATGACCACTTTGGATGAGGAAGGCAACTGGACCGCCAACATACCTGCCCATCCGCAAGGCACCACCTTGTATTATTATGTGCAGGCCGAAGCCAATTCAGGAAAAATGGGGACACGCCCTATGCCGGCCCCAGAAGGATGGTGGACCTTTGATGTGTTTGACCCAACCGTTGGAATCGGAGAATTTGAAGTTTCCCCGCTGCTCCAGGCATTTCCCAACCCCGCCCAAGCCATCACCTGCATTCCAATCGATCTGCAGCGCGGCACGCACGTCGAACTTGTTCTCCTCAATGCGCTAGGCGAGACAGTTGAGCTCCTTCATAGCGGTTGGTTATCGGCTGGAACCCACAAATTGTTCATGAACGCAGAGCGCCATGCAGCCGGTGCCTATTTGCTTTCTCTGCGCACTTCATCGGGCCGTTTATGGAGCCAGCGCATCATGATTCAATAAGCTCGTTTGACGTTTACCATCAAAAAAGCCCGCGAATTGCGGGCTTTTTTGATGTTCGTCGACACCTCAATCATAGCTTCATTGTGATCAGTTGCGTCGACCCAGCAAGCGAAGGAGAAACAAGAAGAGGTTCACGAAATCTAAATAAAGACTCGTCGCGCCCAGTATGGCCAACTTAGAAGCAGTCTCTGAACCGTATTCAACGCCAGCTGCAATGCGCTTTAGTTTTTGGGTGTCGTATGCAATCAGTCCCGTAAAAATGAGCACACCTCCAATGCTAATGATGTAATCCAAGGAGGCCGAACCGATGAACCAATTCACAAAGCTCGCGATGATGATGCCAATCAGCGCCATCATCAACAAACTCCCAAAGCGAGTGAGGTCAGTTTGTGTCGTATAGCCCACAACCGCCATCACCGCAAATGTTGCAGCGGTAATCACAAAGACCTGTGCGATGCTCGACATCGTGTACACCAAAAAAATGCTACTCAGTGACATCCCCATTACCCCACTGAATGTCAAAAAGAGCAACGTCAAAGCTGTCGAAGACCATCGCTGAAATCCCAAATTCATCGCCAGAATAAAACCAAGAGGTGCGAGCATGACACCCCAGCCCAGCCCACTCATGCCTCCTGTTTCTGAGTTGAAGAGTTGACCAATAAAGCCGGACTCGACCGTGTAATAGGCCGCTGTAGCGGTCATCACCAATCCAGCCACCATCCAGCTGAACACATTCGCAATAAACCGAGAGATAACGGACTCGTCCTGGATCAGGGCATCGTCCACGATTCGGGGAGCATCAAATTCATTCATGGTGCAAAGTTGCGAATATTCTCCCTAATCTCAAGGAGTGGGGATTGCCAAAAAATCCTTTGACCAATGAAGCTTTAGCCTCGACCGTACATCGAACCAATGGCCAAGCGCATAAATTCTTCCCGGGTTTTGGAATCTTTCAAGAACAAGCCGGTGAACGCACTGGTCGTTGTGATGGTGTTTTGCTTTTCCACTCCCCGCATCTGCATGCATAAATGCCGAGCCTCCATCACCACTGCCACGCCTTTAGCACCCAAGGTTTCTTGGATGCAGTCTCGCACTTGTTCCGTCAGCCGCTCTTGTACCTGCAATCGGCGCGAGAAGGCATCGACCACTCGGGGGATCTTGCTCAACCCGACAATTTTACCGTCGGGAATGTAGGCGACATGCGCTTTGCCAAAAAACGGCAGCATATGGTGCTCACATAAACTGTACACCTCAATATCACGCACCAACACCATCTCATCGCTGGGCTCGGTGAAGAGCGCACTTCGGAGGATTTCCGAGGGGTTCACTCCGTTGCCTGAGGTTAACACCGCCATGGCTTTGGCTGCACGTTCTGGCGTCTTGAGTAAGCCCTCACGCTGAGGGTCTTCCCCAATGCGGCTCAAGATTGCAGCGAAGGATCCTGTCAGATCGTTGACGGCCTCTTCGTCCCAAATATCTTTTCTTTCGTAAATCGCCATCAAGAAGCTCCGTAATAATCTGCGTAATTGTTTTCAGTCTCGAACACGCGTACGCGTTCAAGTGTACAACCATTCTGACTGATGATTGGTTCAAGTTGTTCCCAAATTCCAATCACCAAATTCTCTACGGACGTCTGTTTGCCCTTGAGCCATGGCACGTCCATGTTTAAATTCTTGTGATCCAATGGCTCCTCCACGTAACGATCGGATGATGGCCTTGAGGTCCGTAAAGTTGATGAAATACCCGGTATCCTCATCAATTGCTCCTCGCACAGTCACATACACTTCGTAATTGTGACCGTGCCAATTGGGGTTGGCACACTTGCCAAACACTTCAAAGTTTTTGTCGGCATCCCACTGCTCATTCCAGAGTTTGTGGGCGGCATTGAATCGGGCGCGACGGGTGATGGTAACTTCTTTCATCGGAATCAATGACAAAGATACGCGAAGCCGCTTTCTTACCTTTACACCATGATTGCAATCACAGGAGCCGCTGGATTCATCGGCAGTGCCCTCGCCGCCCGCCTCAACGAAGCACGATTTTTCGATTTGGTTCTCGTCGATGACTTCAGCCGCCCGGACAAAATCGCGAACCATGAAGGCGTGAAGTGTGCGGCAAAAGTGGATCGTGCCGACTTCATTGATTGGCTTGCTGAAAATGAAAGCCAGGTTCAATTCATCTTTCATCTGGGTGCTCGAACAGACACCACAGAGCAAAACAAGGCCATTTTTGACGAGCTCAACGAGGCTTACAGCCAGCAGATTTGGAATGCCTGCGTCACCTACGGCCTCCCATTGGTTTATGCATCATCGGCCGCAACGTATGGTGGAGGTGAGCACGGGTACCGCGATGATCACGCTTGTGTTGAGCGCTTGCAGCCTCTGAATCCCTACGGCGTTTCCAAAAACAATTTTGACCAATGGGCCCTCGCTCAGGCGGAAGAAGGAAACGCTCCCTATTTTTGGACGGGCCTCAAGTTCTTCAATGTCTTCGGCCCCAATGAGTTTCACAAAGGACGCATGGCCAGTGTTGTGTTCCACACATTCAACCAAGTCAATGCCACTGGAGCAATGAAATTGTTCCGGTCCCACCGCGAGGATTATGTTGACGGAGGCCAAACACGTGATTTCGTCTACGTAAAAGACCTGGTCGATGTCTGTCTCTTTTTGATGCATCATCGATTACCAGCTTCAAACGGACTTTACAACCTCGGCACCGGAGAAGCACGAACCTTTTTGGATTTGGCGAGAGCCACCTTTGCCGCAATGGACAAAGAGCCCAACATCTCGTTCATCGATACACCAGAAGATATTCGGGACACTTACCAATACTTCACTGAAGCCGACATGTCAAAGCTGAGGAGCATTGGATACGACCAACCTTTTCGGTCATTAGAAGATGCCATAGAGGATTACGTTAAAAATCACCTCACGCCTGGTTTGCATTGGAAAGCCCGACAAGAAACTCCGCAGTAAAGGCTTCTCCGGTCAGATGTGATTAGCCCAGTTGCTGATCCCACTCCATCAACTTCTCCCGCACAGCCTGGAGCCTCTCCAAAAGAGCTGCCGCATCGACAGCCTTGGATTCCGCATGGCCCGCCTCTTCGCTCATTGCCAATGCGACATCCTTTCTTTTCTTCATGGCTTTGCGGGCCCCATCAATGGTATAGCCCTGGTCCTTCACGAGCCAAGAGATCTGTTGAATAATTTCCCGGTCTGACTCGGTGTAAAAACGCTTTCCTCGCGCATTGGTTCGAGGCTTGAGCACTGCAAATTCCTTTTCCCAATACCTCAATTGCGAGGCGTTTAAACCCAATTCTTTCGCCACTTCTGTGATCGAAAAATACCGTTTTTCAATGGGCTTGTTCAAAGGCATGTCAAAAAAGCTAATGCGTTTGATGGGTAAGATAAGTGAGAAAATGGTAAACCAGTCACAATGAACCACATAACCCGCTAAAAAACCTTTTCAAATCAATCGAATGACTGATTCGAACTGGCAGATTGCAAGAGCATCTCTTCGTATTGCGCAGGAGTTAGGTCATTAAAATAGTACTGTGCCGGATTCACCTTTCTCCCGTCTTTGTGCACCTCATAATGCAAATGAGGCGCTACCGAAGTTCCAGTCGACCCCACCAGTCCAATGATATCACCGCGTTTAAGTTTTTGTCCTTTCCGCACCATGATTTTACTCATGTGGGCATAAAGCGTCTCATAGCCGAAACCGTGGCGAATAATCACGTGTAAACCGAAACCGTTCCAGGTACGCTTCGCCAATACCACCTCACCGTCTCCAGTTGCAAAAATCTCGGTGCCCGTTGGAGCAGAAAAATCCATGCCGTAGTGCATTTTTCGGACTTTGTAAATCGGGTGAATTCGAAACCCGTAGCCACTTGCCATGCGCTTCAACTCCTCATTTCTAATGGGCTGGATGGCCGGAATCGACTTCAGTAATTCAGTTTGGCTTTTTGCCAAATCCAACACCTCTTCAAAGGATCTGCTCTGCGCTACAAGTTTTCGCTGCAATTCAGCCAATCGTTCCTGAGAAGAAATTACCGCTTGCGAGTGATCAAAACCACGCAAGGATCGCTGACGATCTGCCCCCCCTATTCCTGGATTACGCAAATGGCTCGGGTAAGATTCTACACCAAAAATGGATCGATAGATCGCATCATCTCTTTCGGAAATGTCAGAAAGGATGACGGACATGTTCGTCATTTCTTCATCGATTTTGGCCAATCTATCTTCGAGAAATGCTATTTCTCGTCGCTGAGAGCGGTCGGTTGGGCTTTCAAAATAAGAGTCAAACAAGAAGACACTTCCGCCAGATATCACCCCGAACACGGCTAAGCGTTTTACTGCAAAGAGCACATAGTCCCTCAGGTCGAAGGGGATTTCTTCCATCCTCAACTTGCCCTCGTTGTACTGATGTTTATGAAATCGTTTCGCCATTGCGATGCAAATGTGCAATTTTAATTCTCATCACCCGCGGGATTGCTCGGTGTTTTATAGATTTTTGCAGTGAATAACCCCTAGCGATCCTCGCCTAACCCTTGCACCCCATGGAATCCAAATTGATTCGCGAACGTTTCCTTGAGTTTTTTGCATCGAAGCGCCATGAAATTGTGCCCTCAGCTCCCATGGTCATCAAAGACGACCCCACGCTGATGTTCAACAATGCCGGGATGAATCCGTTCAAGGATTTGTTTTTGGGCAACAGTCCCATCGTCCATCCACGCATAGCCGACACTCAAAAATGTCTGCGCGTCAGCGGCAAACACAACGACCTAGAAGAAGTCGGAGTAGACACCTACCACCATACGATGTTTGAAATGCTGGGCAACTGGTCTTTCGGGGATTATTTCAAGCAAGAGGCCATCGATTGGGCATGGGAATTGTTGACCAAAGTTTACCAACTCGAACCGGAGAACCTGTACGTTACCGTTTTTGAAGGCGACGAGTCCGACGGTTTGGAGGCTGACACGGAAGCCGCTCAAATTTGGTCTCAATGGGTTCCCAAAGACCGGATTTTACTGGCTTCTAAAAAAGACAACTTCTGGGAAATGGGCGAGACCGGTCCCTGCGGACCCTGTTCTGAGATTCACATTGATTTGCGCGACCCGAAGGAAAAAGCGGAAGTTCCTGGAAAAGATCTGGTCAACGCAGACCACCCTCACGTCGTGGAAATTTGGAATCTTGTCTTCATGCAATTTAACCGCATGGCGGACGGGTCACTGATTCCCTTGCCTAACAAGCACATTGATACCGGCATGGGGTTTGAGCGACTCGCCATGGCGCTTCAAGGCAAGAAGTCCAACTACGATACAGACGTGTTCCAGCCATTGCTTGAGCAGGTGGCGCAACTCAGTGGGAAAACGTACGGCCGAACGGATTCAAAGGCTGACATCGCATTTCGCGTCATTTCGGATCACATTCGCGCTGTCGCATTCAGCATTGCCGACGGTCAATTGCCTTCCAACACGGGCTCGGGATACGTCATCCGGCGCATCCTGCGGCGCGCCATCCGTTACGGCTATTCCTTTTTAGACTTGCAAGATCCCTTTATGCACGCGTTGGTCCCAACGCTTTCCAACCAGATGGGCGAAGCCTTTCCTGAATTAATTGCCCAACGTGATTTAATTCAACGGGTCATCCACGAGGAAGAAGAGTCGTTTCTGCGCACCTTGTCCAAAGGTATCGAGCGTCTGGAAGTGCGTCTGGAGGAGTTCAAAAGCACAAAACAGCTTCCCGGAGATGTGGTGTTTGAACTCTATGATACCTTCGGGTTCCCATTGGATTTGACGGCCTTGATGGCCGGAGAGCTTGGTGTCTCCATCGACGAACCTGGATTTGACGTTGCCATGGCAGCAACAAAGGCGCGCAGCCGAGCAGCTGGTAAGCTCAGCGCAGACGATTGGGTCAATGTGCACGAAGAACAAGCGAGTGTCTTTGTTGGCTACGATACGCTCGAGTCCACGTGTCGCATCCTACGCTATCGGGAAGTAGCGTCCAAAAACAAGAAATTCTACCAATTCGTTCTGGATACCACTCCTTTTTACCCTGAAGGCGGTGGGCAGGTCGGAGATACGGGCACGTTGACACCGTCAAGCGGAGAAAGCGACAAGAATACTAAGCCGGTTGCAATTTTTGACACCAAAAAAGAAAACAACCTGGTGGTCCATTTTGGCAACGAATTGCCGGCTGACGTGCACGCCTCGTTTCACGCCAAAGTAGCTTCGGACCGCCGGGCAAACACCCAACGCAACCACACCGCCACCCATTTATTGCACGAAGCACTTCGCGATGTTTTAGGCACCCATGTAGAACAAAAAGGTTCTTTGGTCAAAGCAGATGCCTTGCGGTTTGATTTCTCCCACTTTGCTAAAATGACCGACGAGGAATTGCAAAACGTAGAAGCGCAAGTGAATCAAAGAATCCTCGCCAATCATCCGTTGGTCGAACACCGGAGTATCACCATGGACGAAGCCAAGGCGAGTGGCGCCATGATGCTGTTCGGTGAAAAGTACGGTGACGAAGTCCGCATGATTGAATTTGATACCTCGAAGGAACTGTGCGGAGGCACCCACGCCCCAGCAACAGGATCATTGGGCCTCTTCCGCATCACACAAGAAACTGCTGTCGCATCAGGCGTTCGCAGAATAGAAGCTATTACAGGAGGCAGCGCTCTTGAAGCGAGCGACGCCGACCGCAAAACGCTCAATCAGATTAAATCTCTGCTGAAATCACCTGCAGATGTTGGTAAAGCCCTGGAGGATGTACTGACAAAGCATGCTGCTCTTCAAAAAGAGATGGAAGCCTTCAAACACAAGGAAGCTGCAGCCACAAAATCCGACCTTTCCCAAAATTTGGTCGAGCGAAATGGCATCAACACCTTCATTGGTGAACTGCCATTGGATACTGGCGCTATTAAAGACATCGCTTTCCAACTGAAGAAAGAGCAGGCTCCATTCTTCGGAGTGATTGCTTCGCGTGCAGGAGGAAAACCAACCCTGACCGTCGCCATAAGCGACGACCTTGTTTCATCAGGCAAAATGAACGCTGGAGGTATCGTGCGGGAGCTGGCGAAACACATCCAAGGTGGAGGTGGGGGACAACCATTTTTTGCAACTGCTGGGGGAAAAGATGCCTCGGGAATCGAAAAAGCCTTAGAGGCGGCCAAAAATCTCGTTGAATAGCAGGGGCCAGTGGACCTGGATCAATCCCCTGCAAATAAAAAAAGCGCCTTCTGGGCGCTTTTTTTATGGATTTCAAAATCCGATTCCTACTTCACCGCTCCATATGAGTTTACGCAGCTTGAAGGTTGGATGCCGTTTTCTTTTCTTGTCCGTACACCGGCCCTACGTACTCCTCTTGGTAAGCTAAGCTGAGGTTCAACACATAGAAAACGTTGAACACCATTGCTAAAGCATAATCTGTATTAGTTCGCTTTCCGAATGCTTGAGCCAATTCAATCACTGTGCGGAGAAAGAAATAAATGTTGAATACAGGAATTAAAAACAGCACAGCATGCTGATCCGGTCTTCCCAAGATGCGCATCGCAACGACCACGTTGTAGCCTGGGATTAAGGCGGCCCAGACCGGTTGATCGCATTTGATGAAGAGTTTGGCGTTGGCACCCAGCGCAATAATGCTGAGGAAAATAACTGCCGATGTCATAGCACCGCTCATTTCGAGTCCCAAAACTGAATATTCTGCCATGGTAATCACGTTGTGTTCACCCTAAAGACGTGTACTTTTGACATAGGTTGCCTTCCAAAGGCCGCGAATTGAGTGATTTACGGTATTTATTGCTTGGACACCGTCAACCCTCCAAACCGACGAACTACATCTTCATTGATCGCTTCTCCCTTGGGAGTGAGGATGACCAACCGCTCGATTACATTGCGCAATTCGCGAATATTCCCAGTCCAATTAGCTGATTGGAGTGCCTCCATCGCCCCTGAGGTAACGTCCATCTGAACTTTTCCGTGCTGGTCGCAAATGATTTTTAAAAAATGCTCCGTCAAAAGAGGAATGTCACTTCGGCGCTCATTCAAGGAAGGAACATGGACGGGGATGACGGCTAGCCGGTGAAACAAATCTTCCCGAAAATTTCCGCTATCGATTTCATCTCGAAGGTTTTTATTTGTCGCAGCTACGACCCGAACATTG
>JGI20155J14468_10002273_pt1 | contig 14233 bp, 9 predicted proteins | sample COG_05_FD_14468 | JGI IMG/M metagenome (IMG submission 14468) | reverse complement strand
GACGACGACGAACAGACGGAAAGCTTTGTTAGCAGCGAGTGGATTGGTTTTAGGAACGAAATATTACGACAACACGGAAGAAGCGAAAGCGTTCATTGATTTACCCAGTCGATTGCACAACAGATACTTCCTCGTCAGACACGGGGAGAGTACGTTAGACGTACGAAATCAGATATTATCGAATCCGAGTTATAAATATGACACCACTTACGGATTGACCGCAAAAGGCGTGGAACAAGTGCACGAAGCTGCGAGAATTATTGTCGAAGAGTACGACGGTTCGCCGTCGTGGTTATACACGAGTAATTTTCAGCGGTCGTTCCAAACGGCGCTGGTTATGCGAGAAGACTTAGGATTACTCTTTAGCGAAGTGAGGACAGAGTTCAGCGGTTTGTTGGACCCGAGAAAGATGGGAAGTTTAGATTTCCAGGACCAATCAAATTGGAAAGAAGTCTGGGAAAACGATTTGAAAGATCCTCTATCGACGCCTCCACCTGTGTCGGACTCTTTGCAGCCGTCTGCAAGCGTTGAGTCGGTGAGAGATTTGTACAGAAGGACGCTCGAAGCGTTCACGAGATTAGAGGCTACATATTTCGGCACGGATATCGTATTGGTTTCGCATGCGGATACACTGTCGTGTTTTTGTGCGGCGTTATATGGAACCGATTTGGGGAGACACCATTTAGATTATCCGTTTGAGTTAGGTGAGGTTAAATGCGTCGATTTGTCTGGCATTCCTGAAAAAGGTTCGAAAATGGCGCCTACTGACATTCAAGGCGAGTATGCGGTTGGCGATAAAGCCGTAAATTATTTGTAACGATACTAATTCAAAAACTAAAAAAGCGCGGCTGCCGCCACGTTTTGGGAAACTTTTGCTTCGCCCACGCCTCTTGTTTTGCTGAGCAATACCTTCGCTTTCGCCAAGAGTCTCGAAACGCTAAACTGTTGCGCTGGCATGCGGCTACACAGCTGCAACAGGTCGTCGTAATTTTTGCAGGAAAACACACTGTGCCGCATTTCTAGAAACGCAGCTGCTACGACGTGTAAAAACAATCGTCCTCCACCGACCGTTAAAACTTCTAAAATGTCTGAGTCGCCATCGAATTGTGAATTGTTACGTTCTTCGTACACCGCCGCAGCCGCCGACATCGCCGTCGCTTCAGCAGTTGGGGCGAAATCTCTCGTCGCCATCAACACGTCCCAAAGAAATATCGTTGAAGAGACGTCCAATTCACGCGAAAGTAACACAACAACCGATCGAAATGCAAACATGCAGTTCTCGCTATTCAAAGAGTGGAGATGTTTCCAAAGCGGTTTATCGCATATTTGAAAAATTGTCGACAAAGCGAGCAAGCGTTCTGAAATGCCGCCGTCTAAATGCGCATGTCCGGAGATGACAAAATGACTTCTAAACGCTCCGGAAGTAAAATGCGCGAAGCACCAAAACGCTTCGGATTCATCCACGCAGTCTCGTAAAAATCCAGCCGCCAACTCGTTCATTCCTTGACAATACCCAACTGTTGGATCATAAAGCGCGAAAGCTTCCAAGATTTTCCGACACCGCTGTGTCTGCACTACTTCCCATGATTTTTTCTTACTATTCTTTTTATCACCACTACTCAAAACGTTCAAATCCTTTTCTAATAGCGCGGCGGTATTCGCGTCGTCGCACGCGTCGTACGTTGCCGCGAATTCTCCGTATACAAAAGTCGTTCTCGGCGCATCCGCTTTGATTACAGGGGCATTTTCCGTGAAGACGCCCAAATCTCTCGGAGGTAACGAGTCTTTACTATACGCCTTTCCACTCTTCATCATCAGTTCCAGCTCTTTACATCGTTTCCTCAACGCGTCGTATTTGACTTTCCGCATCTGTTTCGCCTGTTCAACTTCCACCGCGGAGTCCTTCGGGTCCCTTATGTTCAACAAGAACGGGTACACTTCTTGACGCAACGCGGATTCGATACCGCCTTCGATGATAATCTTCCTCATGGCCTCAGGGTTTACAATACGGCCTGACTCGTCGCATCCATCGAACCACATTTGAGTCGTGAGCATTTTCTTCTCTCTTCTTCGGTGTTCGGATTTCATTTGACTCGCTTTATTCGTCACGTACGAAGAGGTCGTTAAAAACGAGTCGAGGATTTTTCTTTTCCAATTCGATGAGGAAGAAGAAGAAGAGGAGGAAGAAGATTGGTACTCTTCGCTGTTGGTGTACGCAAACACGGCGCCGACGGTGGCAACGAACGCACCAACTGCCGCTGTGGTGACGACGATGGTTTTACCACCGTATCCGCCGCTGGTCGACATTATATTTTTGAGGCGTTACTTTGTTACAGGTGCCTTCAATTTTATAAAAATAATATGAATTTGTGTTGGTACAGGTACAAATGGTGTGTGTCTACTAAAAACTACGGTTCTAACGGGCAAACGAGTTTCACATCGTCCTTGATTTTGATGCCGCCGCGGTTTGGACTCCCTCGTTCAGTCGAGTTGAATCTCGTTTTGAACGCGTCTGGGAGTTTAATTCCGTTTTCGGGCGAAAGCCAGAGGCGCAATAAATGTCTCGGGAACTCGCTTTCATTTTTGAAAGCGCTGCGCGCGTGGAAAGTCGTGTGGTTGTGCAGCCATTGGATGTCTCCAGATTGTAAGCGCATCTCAATCTGTCGTTTTACGCAGAGCGCGTCGAGGTAGTTTAAGGCTTCGATTTGTAAACTAGTTAATTTTGGAGTTCCCTCTATCGTCTGAGCTGCGTCTATGAAGGATCGATCGTAGATACCGATTATATTTTTCTCGCCCGTTCGATCGTCTTCTACTTCGTGAAAGACAGCCATCTCGTAAGTAGGCCCGCATCCCGGTGGTATCTCGCCTTTTCGAGAAACAAAAAACGGTTGCAACAAAACTTCTGCTAAATCTGCTCGCTCTCTCTTTATCTCTTCGTAGCAGCGAACAGAGGATACCCATTGGGAGTCACCTCCCACTGGGGCATTTCGAATACAGAGCAACCCAACTATATCTGCAGAATCAGTATGGAAAGGTTGCGCAGCGCTGGTCGTATACAGTCGTGTTGAAGGCGAAAGCGGATCATTTCCTAAATCATAGACGTGCCCTAACACGTGACCGAATTTATTCTGGCTCACTGGTATGCCCATTATTTTTCCAATCGCACAAAATATCGTGCAAATATCTTTGTTCGAATATCGCGCCACGGTCAGTCCTCTTTGCACTGCGAAACCTCTCCCTTGGAGGATTTCGTCCCTCATAGCCAATAGCTTGTTTTGAAAAGACGAACTCAACGGGAATGTTTCCGCGGTAACGTCCATTACGTCCAAATTTGTAGCTCTGAAATGTCGCAAGGCAAGTTCAATCTCGTCATTTTCTTCATCCGTGAACGTCCACATCCATTCGTGTGACTCTTTCTCATATCTTTCATTCCAATGCGACGACTCGTAACTGCTTTTTTGGGAAGAAGAAGAAGAAGGGGAAGAAGTCGCGGCAGCGTTGCTCGTGCATGAGGGCACACGAGAAGAACGAGTAATCCTGCGGACTTCTGCGATGGATGCGAGAGGTTGTGTGACTCCACGTGACATTTGCTGCAAAGAATCGTTTCTTTCAGCGTTGAAGATAATCAGATGTGTTTGTCTGCGAAGTGACGACGTTTCGCTCGTCTGAAAAAATAAAGAAAACGGCAAGACGCGAGAAGGAAAAGAACGGGGGAAGCATGTTTCACAGAACGATGATATATTAATGTGTTTACGAACAATTATATGATATGATATGTATTCATCACACGAATAATAGTCTTCTTTAAGCTATGTTTTCTAATCCAACTCTAATAAATGTAGTATATTTGTTTTACGCTTCGGCAATTGCTCTCGTATAAACGTCTTGTTGCGAGTGTCTAACGACCGGCTTGATCAAACCCTTGGCGACCAAGATAGCAATACCTTTTCTGGCTAACGAGCACGTGATTCTCAAACGATCGCACAAGATGGATACGGTGATCATCTTGTATTTCGGGACTTCCGCGAGTAACTTATCGTAAGTGGATTGTTCAAACAAGACCTGGTTTTGCGCCTTCTCCTTGGATTTCCCTTTGGACCACTTCTTCTTTTTGGCTTTACCCCCCGCGGCAGCTTTCGCTAACTTCGCGGCCTTTGACTCTGGCGCTTTCGGCGGCATCTGTTGTTCAGGAAAGACGTAAAGAGTGAGATGTGAGTATAACTAGTGTGTAAATCAAAAGTGTCATGCATTTCTTTCTCTGCCTTTTTCTCCCATTTTGGGTCCAAAGAATGGAACTCGAACGCGCTCTACTTGGCGACACACAAACGCAACAGTCAACAGAAAAGAGCGCGTAATCAAACGTAAACGCGATTAAACGTTCTGTTTACCGCCCTAAATCTCAACGTATACGTTCGCATGTACCCAATACCCACGCATTTCCGGACTCGCGGCGAGGGTCAAAAACACAGGCAAAAAATGTACGCGCGCAAAAAGAAAACAACGGAGACAATCGTCTTTCACTACGTATCCACGCTCGCGAATCGAACGCGCCGTAAATGGCGATATCGTTGCGTTTGGAGAGTGTTATTCGACGCGTGCACGCGTGTTGTGTGCTCGTAACAAAACTGTGTGTGCGTACCTTTCGTTCTCTATGTCACTGGACGAACTTCTGTTTCTGACGAAAGATTCCTGTTTGGAATTTGACTCGTTTGGGTCTTGCCTTCGTGACTGAAAAAGTGAGTCTCTGTCGCTTGTCGCTTCGAAACGAATAAAAAACTTCGTCTCCACGTTATTATTCTTTTCGCTTTTGCGCGTTTAAAATATATACACACGCGCACGCACGCACGCGCACAAATAGAACACAACATATTCAACTCTTTCTTCGGGCGAGCGCGCAAAACGCGAGTTGATTCTTTCTTAAAGAGAAGAAGAAAAAGACTTCATTTATTAAGAAAGGCACCGTCGACGTCGCAAAAACAACGGTTTGAAACGCGAAGAGACAAAAATGATGAAGAAAACACCAGCACTTCATCAGTCGTTCTTCTTCCTCCTTTTAACGACGTTAGCGATTCTTTCCCTCTCGTTTCTCCCGACCGCGACGACGGCGATTCGTCTCGAGCCTGAAAATACCATCAACGAGAAGACTGATGAAGTCGAGTTAGTTCTGCGAAACGATGATGATAAGCGAGTTCTCCGAGAGAGTAAGATCGAGGACGCCTTTGACGCGTGGTTGGTGAAATACGATAAAGAAATCGCAAACGCGGAGGAACGATTGAAACGATTAAAGATTTTCGGAGAGAATTATTTGTTCGTGCTCGAACACAACGCGAAATATGTCGCCGGGAAAGTCTCGCATTACGTCGAGATGAATAAGTTTGCCGCGCACACGAGAGAGGAGTACCGAAAGATGCTCGGGTTTAAAAAATCTTTACGGCGAAAGAAAGATTCCGGGGAGGCGGCCAAAGACGTTTCCCTGTGGGAATACGAAGGAGTGGAAGCGCCGGAGTCTATCGATTGGGTCGATGAAGGTGTCATCACAACGCCAAAAAATCAAGGCTCGTGTGGGTCGTGTTGGGCGTTCTCCGCGATTGGGGCGGTGGAAGGCATAAACGCGATTAGAACTGGAAAGCTCGTCTCTTTGTCCGAACAAGAGTTGGTGTCGTGCGCCAGAGAAGGAGGCAATCAAGGCTGCAATGGTGGTTTAATGGATAATGCTTTCGAATGGATCGTTGAAAACGGAGGCGTTGACAGCGAAAAGCAGTACCAGTACAAGGCTTCCTTCGATGACTGCAAAACGAGAAAAACTTTATTGCACATTGCCTCGATCGATGGATTTAACGACGTGCCGTCGAACGACGAAACCGCTTTGAAAAAAGCCGTGTCACAACAGCCCGTCTCGGTTGCGATTGAAGCCGACCAGCGATCGTTCCAATTATACGGAGGAGGTGTGTATCACGCCGAAGATTGTGGCACGCAGCTTGACCATGGCGTTTTAGTCGTTGGTTATGGCATCGATCACAACAGCTCAAACGTCATCATCCCGGGCGCGACGAAGAAATATTGGAAAATTAAAAACTCGTGGAGCGAGCAGTGGGGAGAAGGAGGCTACATCCGGATCGCGAGAGATGTTGAGAGTCCTTCGGGTATGTGTGGTGTTGCCGAAATGGCGAGCTACCCGGAGAAAACTAAATTGTAAAACTTTGTACGAATAAAGCTTTGTAAATGAAAATTTATAACTCGGATATACAACAAAAACGCTCCGGAACTTATTCTTTGTATTACTATGAGAACTCACGGAACTTTAAAAAGCGCTCCTTTTTCGTGTGAATTCTATCCTTTTCTTTTGTTCCTGCTCTGTAGTCGTGAATTGGTGAAAGGACGGACGTGAGTCAGAGATATAACAACGTGCGCAAAATAAAACGAGCGAAACAAATGTTTTTGAAGACTGCTCTGAAGGATCCATTGGTTATTATCGTTGGCTCACAGAAGATCACCACGAGCACTTCCACGTGCAAAGTTCGTCATTGCAGCTACTACCAACAACGAGAGATATGTATTCGCACATATATGCAATTATATAACAGGACAAAGCTCAGTCCTATCGATCGGTTTACATTTACAACGCCCGTAAAAGACGGAGTATCAGTATTAGCATGGTATGTTGTCCATCATAGCTTTTCTTCTTGTTATTTCACATATACGTGCGATATACATACTCCGCATCGCGCGCTCGATATAAAAATCTACTTACCGTTCTTGTTCTATTTCAGAGCGAGACATCGAAATGATTTGTGTGACATTTTAGTCGTCTAACAACATGTCCAAATTCCTCGCAATCAGTCCGTGCATTTTGTCCGCTTCCATTTCCGCATCCTTCATTCGTCGAATCTCGTCGTTCTCGACCCACGTCAATCCTTTCAACTCGATGGCTTCGTCTACATCTCCCATTAAAACGACATTTTCTCCCCTCACGATGTATAATCCGAGAGGTACGTCTGAATAGTGCGTTCCAACGATCATTCGTTCCACCGCGTTTTCTAAAACAATGTTCGCAAACTGGTCGAACGATCGCAACGTCCCGACGATGTTCGAGTTGTCTCTCAGAACGACGAGAATTTTCTTGTCGATGTCCTCGACTAAACTCGCCACCGCGGAAAGTTGCCAAGTGTCTGTCATCTTCTTTACTCTCTTAACTATCTATCTATTTTCCTCTTACTCTCTCTCTCTCTCTCTCTTCCTCTCTCTCTTCCTCTCTCTCTCTCTCCTTCTCACAACAACTTCTTCCTTCTGTAGCCTTTCACAGGCGTCGGCTGAATGAAGGAAACCAACAAGGAAAAAGCAGAGAGGAAAAAGAAAAAAGAAAAATTCCAACGCCCGCATCTCGTCATAAAACTTCTTCTCTCATCATTTGTTCTTACGTGCGAGAGCCCGAGAAAGAGAGAGAGAGAGAGAGAGAGGAAGAGAAGAAGAAGAGCGCGAATAAACAAATGTCAGTCGATGATGAGAACGCTTTGGAGGACGACGACGACGACTTTGGTGATTTTGAGAACGCTGGGAAAGCAGAAGAAACTCTGAAACCAACTCCAACGGTGACGACAACTGTTAAACAACAACAACAAAAACAAAAACAACAAAAACAAAAACAGAAGTCGTCTTCTGCGTTGGAGCTTTTGTCTCTCACGGATGCCGAGTTCAAAGTCGCGGTGGCGATTGCATTTGGAGGAGGAGTGTCAAAAGCGATGCCTGTAAAAACAAGACCAAAAGAAACAGAAAACGTTGGGAGGAGCGAAGAGGGAGAAGAAAAAGACACGATAACGAAGACGACAGAAACGACGATGGAAACGACAGCAGAAGAAGTAAGCGATGGAGAACAAGAAGAGCGAAATCAACGAGAGCAACTGCCAAAAGTAGGAGTTAGCATAGCGGAACGGATGAAGATGTTCGAGCAACAACAAGTGCCAAATAATCAGAACGACGCTTTTGCAGGCTTTGAGGACTTGACCGTTTCTGAACGAGGAGGAGGACAAACCAACCCGCAAAACGGAACTGCAACTGCTCCGCCTTCTGTTTCACTTTTATAGATAGATTTTTAACGCACGCTTTAGATTATAGCAGAATAGATTAATATTTACAGTAGTCTTCATCATTCAGAAACTTAAAAGTTACGCGTAGTTAGCTTGCAACTGCTCCTCTCTTTTTCGTCAATAGCGCTCTTTTCGAAGCGGCTATTTTTTGCAAAAGCAAAGTGTGCTGTTCAATGAGCGCTGTGTACTCGTCGTTACTTTGCTGGATGGACTTTCTCCACTCCGCAGCTTCTTTCGCGTGATAGGTTTCCTGCGCTCTTAACTTAATCTTCAATTCTTCGCCCCCTCTCGCTTCTCTCGCCATGGTGTCCAACGCGTCTAAATCGACAATTTGACCAAATTTTCGCATCTGGACATCTATCTCTTTCGCCTCTAAGTCGCGCTCTTTCACTTCTTCTTCTTTTCGTTCAATCTCTAAAGCCGCAAATTGTTTCTTCAGTTCTTGCTGGGACTTTTTAAGGGACGATATTTCACCATTCAGATGTTCAATCTCGAGCTTCAACTTCTCGATCGCCGAGTTTGCAAAAACCAAACCGTTTTCGGCAGATCCCAGCTTCACACTCGAAACGGAATCCGTCGAGTCTGCGTCAAAATGAAGAATCTCGTGCGCTTTCAAAGTGACGTAAATTTCTATTTGGTTCAGATCTGCTTGCTTCTTCTTCTCGAACACTTCTTTATCCGCAGTAGTATCTTTCAAAGCCGCCACGGCAACTTCCATCTCCTTTACTTTTTCTTCTAAAAACGTCTTCGCTTTCTCGGACTCGTTCATGGCATCGACTTTTGCCGCTTCGAGCTCGCGACGCTTCGTCCGTAACTGCACCACTCTTTCGTATACGTCTTCTTCGCATCCGGTCGGGCATTTTTCTTCGATTCCATCTTCAATGTCGCGCATAAACACTTTGAACAGTTTGGCTCTCGGGGCGCCTGGCGGTAAACTGTTTTCATAAACTTTCATCAAATTCTGCAAGGCGTTGTCGGCGTGGATCAAATTAGTCTCGCGTTCTTTGTATCGTTTCGTGTATTTCTTTACCGACGCTTTCTTTGCGCGCATGTTCTCTTCGGCAGCGTAAAGTTTCTTTTCCCAGGCTATATCACCGGCGTCGTGCTTCTTCTCGATTATTTCGAGTTCACGCTCGAGAATGAATCTTTGCAACTCGAGAGATTTGCACTTTCGCGCCGCTATTGCTTTCGATAGGCACAACTTTCTTAATTTATCGTTGTATTCGTCGTTTGGCAGTGTTGCGCTTTCGTCTTTCAACGCTTGGAACTCTGCATTGAACGCGACTTTTATCTCTCGAATTTTTGCATTGACTCGAGTCAACGCATCGTCTTTCAATTCCACGTTTGCTCGCTTTTCTTTCACTATCGTTGCTAGAGGATCCGACTTCAACGGGAAATCACTTATGCGGTTGCGAGCTTCGATTATTTCTAAATCATCTTCGATATTCGTTTCGGACTCGTCGATTGGTCTTGTGAGCTCGAACGCAGCCATCTCTTCCGATCGCTTTTGACGCTCTATTCTTCGTATCTCTTGAGATGTGAGATCGCTCTTTTCTCTGCTAATTTCTTCGTAAATGTCGCTCACTCTCGGAGCCTCAACATTTGATGTGATTGTGGAAGTTTCGTCAGAAATTATAGAAGCATCTCCGGCTGGTAATACGGCCCTTTCGTCGAAATCTTGATCCTCGTCTTCGTCCTCCTCGCTGGAGTCCTCTTTCATCAAACTGAAGGACTCGCACGAAAACTCGTATCGACTCGTCGCTTCATCATCGATATTCGCTTCAAAATGCGCATGCAGCTCTTCACAACAAGCTTCAACATCGTCTCGATACCGCTTTTTAAGCCTTTCTAAAATAATTTCAGCACGTTCAAGTCTACATGCCATTTCTCTCTCTCCGCGTTCGACATCGACAGCTGTTTTCTTTTTCATGATTTCAAGAAGATCCACATCCACCTCAAAAGCAGATTCAGGAAGTATGTCAACACTTTTCAATTTCTTATTTGCTTCGATCAACGACTTAAATTCTTTACGAAGCTCGTTTAATTTCTCTAATGTTCGCTTTCTCGTCTTCTCTGCGTCGTTGGAAATCTGCGACTCTCTCGCCAACGTTTTCGCTTGCTCCATAGAAGGAAACTCGTCAATCTCGATATCTTCAGCGATTGCCTTCCCATAATCTAAATTACTTTCACGCAATCCTTCCGGTACTTTATAAGAACCAAACTTTGATTTCAACTCAAACAAAAGCAACGATCCGTCTTCGCTCGCGCTCACGAGATATTGATCGTCGTATGTTACAGCTACACCTGTAATTTTCGATACGTGAACCTTCTTTTCGACCCAGACTTGCTCCTCATGAGCGAAATCAGCCTCTTCTTCGCCTTCCTTCTCTTCACTTCTATTTTGATTCAAAATACGCAACGATACGGATCCATTTACAAACCCTTGAACTAGAAACCTGCCGGAATGAGAGGTTTGCGAACAACACACTTCTTCGACAGAAGTATTTTCGATCGATACGAAACAGGCTTCGAGCTCGAAAGTATCCGTACTGATCTTCGGCAAATTTGTCGAAAGAAGACGAGCTACCTTATCGCCCTTCTTTTGAAAATAAATGTCTATGACATTCTTGTCTGCGGTACTCTTTGACTTATCGTACTCGATATGCTTTGGGACTTTATCGAGTCGAACAAAACCAATCGGCGCAAGTTTTCCTTTCGCTTCCACAGTAAACAAGAATATCGTCTTATCTTTCGATGCAGTCGCAAATTTGGACCCTTCTGAATTCCAATCTATCGATACGATGGCGTCTGTGTGTGGTTTGACGCTCTCTAAAACTATAAACGACGCTTCGCTTCGTAAAAGCACGCGAACGACACCGTCACTGAAACCAACTAAAACTAACCGCGAGGACGTATCTACTACTTTCGGGAAGACTTTCAAAACAGTCCCTCGCGCTTGGAATCTTGACGTGAAAAGAAGCTTGCACTGAGAGTAGTCGTAGCATCGAACCGTCTTATCGTCACCGGTTGTGAAAAAATGCGGGCTCACGAAGGAAACGTCGCATCCCGCAATTGCTCCTGAGTGCGCCTCAAATATTTCTTGCGATGTTCCGTCAGCAAGGTCTAATTCGAGTAAACTACCGCATGCGTTCTGAACGACGAGCTTGTTATTGTTGCTATCGTCGCTGACGATTAAATTCTTACAGCTTACCGTGTCCCCGAGATAATACTCGAATATTGGCTTGATCTTCTGCACGAACGGTGTCTCCGGCGTCTCCACAATGGTCCAAATTTCATCCGCATCCCAGGCTCGCACGTATCCATCTTCTCCCGCAGTAATAAGCTGCACGCGCTGCTGTTGCTCTCGCATTTCATCCCGCATCATGACTCTGCGCAAATGCATGGAGTTTATCGCGCCATCGTGACATGTAATCTCCTCGTCGATACAAAACTTAGTTTCGATTAATCCGCCACTCCACGCCAATATCGCACCCGATCCTGTCCCGCTCAAAGTTATCTTTCCATCGCCCGATTCACACGTCGCACAAACATCCGACAATGGCTCCGCTCCAAACTTCCCAAGTGATCCGTGTAACTTTAATCCGGTAAAAGTATCAGCCATCTTCCAAAATCTAACGTGACCGGTCCCCCACGTCGTCAACTGCCCGTATACAGTCAGTGAGAACGATAAACCGAAAACTTCTTGCGAGAACGCTTTGCAACGTAAAATGGACGATTCGTTTTCCCAATCCCAAATAGTCAACAAATAGTCTGGCGCGCTCGAAACCGTTGCTAACATGGTCCCATCCGGCGAGAATTTTGCGAGCGCGTATTTCGATTTCGCACCTCCTCTTAAAGTTTTTTTCAACACGAGAGACGGATACGCGTACACGTCGACGCGAGCACACTCGTCTTCTTCCTCTTCCTCTCTCCTCTCGTTCACGCAACCGATCTCACCTTCGCAGAGCGCAACAAATGTTCGCTCTGGATGCACGGCAATTGCCCCAATCTCCCGTAATCGACGCGAGCGCATAAAGAAGTTCTCTTCCTCTTCTTTCGCGGTCGTATTTTTTACGCGCAAAAACTGGACCAAATTTCCAACGGAGAACGCGATGGTTTCGTGGTCCACGAAGGCGACATTGTCACGTCTGACGCTGTTTAAACCATAGTTACGCTTCAAATCGACCCGGAGTGAATGAGATGTTGCGTTCGCTGCTACATCATCGTCCATGCCGATTGTGCTTGTGTTCGAAGGAGAAAGCGCGAGAGCGGGTCAAACTTTTTTGAGGAAGTACTTTCTGAACGTTTTGTTTTCGTGAGAAGAAAAGCACAATTCTAAAAATATATCGAGAACGATAATGCGATGGGATAGGAGGAAGAAGAAAGAGCTCGGTATTCATACGTTACAATACTCATAAAAGTTCATCAACGTCATTACTTTTCCGCCATCAACTCTGCGTTCAACTCCGCTAACCGATCTTGTTGCTCGAGAGATTGACAAGACGCGATGGAGTCTTTGATTTCACCGTTCATAAAGTTTTCGAGCGGGAAGTTCTTTTGCAATCTGTGGTCAGAAACTCTCGAGTCTTTCCAGTTATACGTGCGAATCTTTTCTGACCGAGCGCCAGAACCAACTTGCGCTTTTCTAGCCCCTGCTATTTCTTTGTTTCTTTCTTCTAACTGTATCTCGAACAACTTGTTCCTTAAAATTTGCATGGCTCGAATGCGGTTCTTCAACTGCGTTCGTTGCTCGGAGCAAAAAACTCTAATTCCGGACGGTTTGTGGAACATATCAATCGCCGTTTCGACCTTATTCACGTTTTGGCCACCCGCTCCACCGGATCTCGCAGTTTGGATTTCCAAATCTTCGTCTTTTATTTCAACTTCAACTTCGTCCGCTTCCGGCATCACCGCGACAGTTGCCGTCGACGTTTGGATTCTACCTTGCGCATCTGTCGACGGAACTCTTTGCACTCGATGAACTCCAGCCTCCCATTTCAATTGCGAATACACGTTTTCGCCTTTAATTTCAACTACGATTTCTTTATATCCGCCAAAATCACCGGACGAGGACGACACCGTCTCCATTTTCCATCCTTCCGTTTGCGCGAATCTAGTATACATCCTGTGCAAATCGCCAACGAAGATAGCCGCCTCGTCGCCACCGGTCCCCGCTCGCATTTCTAACATAATATTTTTTGAGTCCAACGGATCCGTTGGTAACAAAGATAACGTCAACTGGTCGACTAATGTCTCTGCTTCTTGCATCAAACTATCCGCCTCTTCCTTTGCCATGGCGACCATCTCGTCGTCTCCGGCGGCTTCTTTCGCCATCGCCTTCGCCTCCTCGCTCCCTTGTAAACACTCCTTGTACTTCTGATACGTGTGAACAACATCTTGCAGCGCCCCCATGGCTTTGGAAACCTTTTGAAACTCCTTCGAGTCCCCTTGGACCGCCGGGTCGGCTAACTTATCCATCAACTCCTTGTGCATCTTTTCGTTGGCGTCGAGTTTGGCGACTAAGAAATCCGGCGCCGGCCCGGCCGCCGCGTTCGCCGCAAGCAGTCCGCCTCTTCTCGAATGTATGTGAGTGACAGTTGCGTTGACATTAGCGCCGTATCGTTCTCTCGTGTTAGAACGAGTGGTCGGATGTGATGAAGACGAAGAAGAAGACGATGAAGCCGATGAAACCGAAGCCGTCACGAAGCTTCGTCCCCGTCGTCTTCTCGACGACGACGACGACGAAGCCATCCCTGCGGCCGTCGGTTCGGCTGAAGCCATCATCATTACGCTCATCATGAGAGTATGCAAATAAATAAGACGATGATGTGTGAATATGTGAGAAGAGAGTAGAGTGTTCGTTCTTCGAGCGCGTGTGCTTTTTTTCTCTGTCTGTGTAAGATGACAGGAAAGGACTGACGTGGTCTTGGATATGGTTTATGAGGCGAGCAGCTCTAAACCTAAATTTTACCTTCTTTTGCCGCAAAGCAACCAAAAAATTCGAAAAAAGGACCAAGCAGAAGCCAAAAGCACACGACAAAAAAGAAAGAAAGAAAGAGACGACTATGACCATCATCGTGGGAGGAGGAGTTGAAGAAGAAGGCGAAGAAGATGATTTCGTCCCAACCGTCTCTTTGACTTTATACGAG
>JGI20155J14468_10002266_pt1 | contig 14262 bp, 16 predicted proteins | sample COG_05_FD_14468 | JGI IMG/M metagenome (IMG submission 14468) | reverse complement strand
GTTTTAGGTCTTCTGAAAATATTGAAAGGGTAATATTAGAAGAAGTCCCTCATGTTTTTTTATATAAAGAGAATAACAATCTTGTTTTCATGAATAATAATTCTTTTGATCAAATAAATATTGATGAAAAAATGATTGGTGAACAATCATCTTTTTTACAGGATGGCATGATGGTCATGATAAATATTTATAATGAGGAACCTGTTTCAGTTAATATGCCTGATAGTTGTGTTTTAGAAGTAATAGAAACTGAAGCCGTTATTAAAGGGCAGACTGCTTCTTCTTCCTTTAAGCCAGCTATTTTAAACAATAGCGTGAAAGTTATGGTCCCAGGACACATTGAGGTTGGTTCAAAAATAGTGGTTAAACCCTCTGATAGTTCTTATATAGAAAAAGCTAAGACATAAAATAATTCTATAAATTTTGTTATTAATTCTGGAGTGAAGATGGGTAATAAATCACCACTTTTAAATGTAATTTTTCAATCTTTAAATAAAGTAACACGAAATATGCTCAGAGATTTTGGTGAAATAGAAAATTTACAAGTTTCTCCAAACTCACTTGGTCGTTTTGTAGCCAACACAGAAAATAAAATAGAACGTAGCTTAATAGAAGATTTAACTAAAGCGCGTCCAGACTGGCAATTTAAAGCTAAAACAGAGGAAAAAACTTCAGAAAATAAATACTACTGGATAATTGATACTTTGAATGGCAAAATAAACTTTTCCCACGCCTTCCCCTACTTTTCTATATCTATTGCAGTTGAATATAANAATGAAATNATATGTACTGTTATTTTAGACCCTCTTAGAGATGAAATATATTTTGCAGAAAAGGGAAAGGGTTCATTTCAAAATGAACGAAGGATAAGAGTTTCTAATAGAAAGTCTATTAATAATTGTATCTTTTCTACATATAATGACCAAAACTTAGATTATAATTCATCTGCTATAAATGACCTTAAAATAATCAAAGAATTAGCTTTACAAAACTCATCAGTCACTCGAGAATTTGGCTCTTCAGCTCTAAATTATGCCTGGCTTGCGTCAGGAAAAATTGATTGTCTTTTCACAACCAATTTAAATAAAAACCAAATTGCATGTGGAGAACTTCTAATCAAAGAGGCCGGTGGATACATTTCTAATCTAAAGTATATCAATGCTTACAGGGCCCCGAATGACCTTCATATCGGCGCTAATCCTGTGATACATAAAGAGTTATTAAAGAAAATCAATAACTTAAAAAAATGAATCTTATATGAAAATAAAAATTTGGTGTCATGAAAAAGTCATGTTTTAATGTTTCAAAGTAAAACGTAACAGAGGTTGTAATAGGGGTTATTGTATGACAAATCCAAATAAATACGCTTTTAGAATGTTATTCTTAATTATAGTTGTAGCTATCCTAATATTTTTTCTTTTTGAACCTCTAAAGCTGGCATTTGAAGGAAATACTGCGCTTAACGGAGTAATTATAAGTACATTAATATTAGGAATAATTTTTTCATTTCGTCAAACATTTAGGTTAAGTAGAGAAGCAAAGTGGCTTAAGTTTATTAAGAGAAAAGATAGCTTAATGCCCGCTAATATTGTGTTGAAAATAAAACCAATACTCCTAGCACCAGTTGCAGCAGTATTATCTGAAACTAGAACTGACAATCCATCTTTATCTGCTAACTCCTTAAGTACCATTTTAGATGGAGTTTCATCAAGACTGGACGAGAGTAGAGAAATTTTAAGATATATGATTGGCCTTTTAGTTTTTCTTGGATTATTAGGACTTTTTGGGGACTTTTGCAAACTATCTCTTCTGTATCGGGAGTTATTAATACTATAGATTTTAATATCAACAACTTATCAAAAGATGGTAATGCTTTATTTATGGACATTCAAAAAGGTTTAAGTGCTCCACTCGATGGTATGTCTACTGCTTTCTCCTCATCTTTATTTGGATTAGCTGGATCTCTAATACTAGGCTTTTTAGACCTTCAGGTAGGACAAGCTAGCAACCGATTTTTTAACGAATTAGAAGATTGGTTATCACAAATGGCTATTTTTACTACAAGTGAACCAGGAAATAATGGTTTAAGCGAATCTGCTATTGAAAACCTTGCATATGTTGCAAAAAGAGCTAATCAAAATGAAAATGAAAAAATTAGAATCACAGAGAATATTAGCGAATTAACAATTGTTCTAAATAGGCTCGTTGAAAAACTTGATGACGACAAAAATGTTAAAGATCATTTAATAAAAATTTCTTCAATTTTAAAAAATTTAGGAGATCAAAATACAGATAAGTTATCAGAATTACAGTCAAACTTGACTTTAGAACTAAGAGCTATTTCAAAACAACTATTAGAAAATAAAAAAGTAAAATAAGAATAATAGATAAGTATTAAAATATATAAAGAGACCACTAATGATACTTAACAAAACAAGACGAAGAAACCTAGATTATACCTGGCCTGGATTTGTGGATGCTCTTTCTAGTCTGTTGATGGTAATCATATTTGTTTTAATGATTTTTGTTTTATCCCAATTTTTCCTCTCACAAAAAATGAGTGGTCAAGATGAAGCTTTAGTTGAATTGAAGAACAACCTGACAGAATTGAGTGAATTGCTCTCGATTGAAAGAGAGGCTACTACTGAATTGACTTCACAATTATCTATACTGGAATCTAAAATAATTAATCTGAAAACTGACTTAGATGAAAAAAAAATAATAGCATCACAATACATAGAAAGAAATTGCAGGTAAGGATAATATAATATCAATGACCCAAATTGAAATTGGTAAATTAAAAAATACTTATTAATCAAAAAAATCAAGATGCTTTAGATGATAAGAACACTCTTGTGCAACTTACAAAGGATAATAAAGTCAAAGACAGTCAAATAATTGATAAACAAAACAAAATCAGAGCAAGCCAAGAAGAAATAAAAATCTTAATTTCTGCTTCTTTGAAGTTAAGAAATAAATTGTCTCAATTACAAACATTACTTTCTGCTTACAAAGCCAAAGATAAAAAAGAAAAAGTTAAAGTAATTAGCTTAGGAAAAGATGTGAATTCAGCTTTGGCCAGAAGAGTAGAAGAACTACAAAAGTTCAAATCAGATTTTTTTGGAAGAGTAAAAGCTCTTATCAAAGGGCGTAAGGAAATAAGAATAGTAGGAGATAGATTTGTTTTTCAATCTGAGGTGCTTTTTGCATTAGGATCAGATGAATTAGGAGAAAAAGGTAAGTTAGAAATGATTAAGCTTGCTTCGACTTTAATGGAAATAGAAAAATCATTACCTACTGATATTGATTGGATCCTTCAGATAGATGGACACACTGATAATTTACCAGTAAAACCAGGGCAAAGTTATAAGGATAATTGGGAGCTCTCAACAAAAAGAGCTTTATCTGTTTTAAGGTTTTTGATTAAACAAGGTATTAAACCAAATAGACTATCTGCATCAGGGTATGGTAGTTTCCAACCAATTGATAATAGAAATTTAGTTACCGCACGAACAAAAAATCGTCGTATCGAAATGAAAATCACTCAAAGCACAAAATTAAAATGATTAGAGATAAAATTGTTAAACAACCTAGTTAAGCGGTTCAACGCTAAATCAAACAAACATTTGTTGATTATTTTTATAATTTTTGCTTTAAGTGGATCTGGTTCATTATTTGTCTCATCTCCTATTTTATCTGTAATCAATTTAGATAGCCTAATAACATTCTATCCTTTATACTTATTAATTAGAATTATAATAATAATTCCTATTTATCAAATAATGTTAATAATAATAGCCACATTGTTTGGACAATTTAATTATTTTTGGAAATTTGAAAAAAAAATCCTTCAACGTTTAAAGCTTATTAAATAAATAAATTAACTTGTATTTAGCTGTTTTTAATTGTAAAAGTCTTAAAATGTTAATAGATAAAATTTCTAGAGTTTAAAATGAAAAAANATATCCACCCCGATTATCACGAAGTTACTGTTGTCATGACAGATGGAACCGAATACAAAACTCGTTCTACTATGGGCAAGGCAGGTGAAACTATCAAACTGGATATTGACCCAAAATCACATCCAGCATGGACAGGTCAACATAGAATTCTGGACTCAGGTGGACAAGTTGCACGTTTTAACAAACGTTTCTCTGGACTTGGAGTAAAGACCGACTAGTCTTCTAATGCACTAAAGTTTGTGTATTGTATTATTATGTTTCGTAATCCAATCAACAATTTCAATCTATTATTTTTTATGATATTATTCTCATGATTTACAATAATATTTTCAAAAAATATATTAATTAAAGTGCTTGTTTTCGTAATTTCATTTAAAATAAATTCTTGTTTATCTAACTGATATTTATTTTTAGCAAATTCAAGCCTTAAATGATTACTAATATTAAAAATATCTTCTTCTTCAGAACCTTCAAACAGACTTTGATCAAGATAAATTTGTGATCCTTCTGGCAATTCATTAGTTTTAATAATGTTATTTAACCTTTTAAAGTTAGATAAGAAAAATTTAAACTCTTCTGTTTTATGTATAGTTTTTATACTTTGTATTCTTTTATATAATACTTGAAATGGTATTTTATATAAATCTGGTAAGTCAATAATTGATTTAATTATATCATCTCCAAAATCTTCTTTTTTAAGTATATAGCTCAATTTGTCTATGATAAATGCATATAATTCATCTTGAATTATTTCAGATGAATTATCGAATATTTTCAAAGGTTCAGTAAAAAGATCAGAAATTGAAATGTTAACTTTAAATTTAATCAAAATTTTAACTATTGAAAATCCAGACCTCCTAAGGGCGAATGGATCTTTAGAACCGGTTGGCTTCTTATTTATTATAAAAAAACCTGTCAATGTATCAATGTTGTCAATCACTGATAACATTGCTCCTAAATTTGACTTAGGAAGTTCATCTGACAAGCCTTTGGGCTTGTAGTGCTCCGAAATTGCAATTGAAACGTCAGAAATGGTACCATTTATTTTTGAATAATATCCTCCCATAATTCCTTGAAGTTCTGGAAACTCACCAACCATTTCGGATGCTAGATCAGCTTTGGACAAAAGAGCAGCTTTCTTTTGCTAAAGAAGGGTCTAAATTAAAAAAAGATGCAAAAAAATCTGAAATTTTTGCAAGTCGTATAGTTTTGTCAAAAATAGATCCAAGGCCATCATAAAACAAAACTTTTTTTAATTTTTTATTAAAATGATCTAATGAATTAGAGATATCAACCTTCCAAAAAAAACTAGCATCCGATAACCTAGCTCTTAATACTCTTTGATTTCCTTCTGTTATTCTAATATTTCTATTTTTTTCTGAAAGAGCATTAGATACGAATATGAATTTTGGAGCTAATTTTTTCTTATTATCAAATATAGTAAAATATTTTTGATGCACCTTCATTGCTGTGGAAAGAACTTCTGGAGGCAAACTCATGAATTCATTGTCTATAGTTCCAAGCATAACATTTGGAAACTCTACTAAACCTGTAATTTCATCCAATAATGAGTTATCTTGTTTTAGATTTAATTGCTTGTTATTTAATAACAAATCTATGTCGCTTAAAATTTTATTTTTTCTAGTTTCTCTATCTATTATAACATTATTATTTTTCAATAAATCTTCATATTGATTAATACTTTTTACAATGATTTTTTGGTTATGATGCCTGTGACCAAAGCTAAAATTTGTAAAGTTTAGGAATGTATTCTTCCCAATTTTTATTTTCCCATCGACTGGCTCGTCATTTAATAAAATTAATATATTTCTAAGTGGTCTAGCCCATTTTAAGTCAGAATATGCCCACCTCTGACTTTTGGACCATAAAAAATCAAATATTATCTCATTAATGATATCAGGCAAAATTTTAGCAGTATTTTCGCCAACTATATTTTGTGAATAAAAATAAAAATCACCATTATTTGTCTTTTTAACAATAGTGTCAGATAAACTAATATTATTAGATTTTAAAAAACCATTAATTGCTTTTTCATCTGAACCTAACCTAGGACCTCTTTTTTCAACAAGTTGATCTTTCTGAACAAGGTCTATNTCTCTAATTATAATTGCTAGATGTCTTGGTCCTGTATAAGTTTTGCATGAATCAAAGCTTACTTCTCTACTAACAAGTTTCTTTACAAATAGATTTTCTAGTTGTTCTCCAGATCCAACCTGTAATCTTGCTGGGATTTCTTCGGAAAAAAATTCTACAAGCAAGTCTCCTTTTTGAGCGTCAATTTTACTCATTATTANTTTTTTCTATCCAGGCCAAGCAACATGATCTTGCCATATTTCTCACTCTTAAAATATATGACTGTCTTTCAGAAACTGAAATAACTCCTCTGGCATCTAATAAATTAAAAACATGACTAGCTTTAATACAATGATCATAAGCAGGCAAGCACAAAGGATTATCTTTATCTTTTAACAATGAAATACATTCTTTTTCGGCATTATTAAAATGTTCTAATAATATCGATGAGTTTGATTTTTCAAAATTATAAGTGGAAAACTCTTGTTCTTGCTGTAAAAAAATATCCCCATAATTTTTTCCACCTTTAGTTTTTTCAATACCATCCCAATCAAGATCATATACATTTTCAACTTTTTGAATAAACATTGCAAGACGTTCTAGACCATAAGTTATTTCACTTGCAACAGGGTTAACTTCAATACCTCCAACTTGTTGAAAATATGTAAACTGACTAATTTCCATACCGTCACACCAGATTTCCCACCCAAGCCCTGAAGCTCCTAAGGTTGGGCTTTCCCAATCATCTTCAACAAATCTTATGTCATGGTCTTTGGTATTTAAACCGATAGCATTTAAACTATCTAAATATAGTTCTTGTATATCGTCAGGTGAAGGTTGAATAATAACTTGAAATTGGTAATAATGTTGTAATCTATTAGGGTTTTCTCCATATCTTCCATCAGTCGGCCTTCTACATGGTTGAATATAAGCGGCTTTCCAAATAGGATCAGGACCTAATACACGTAATACAGTCCCCGGATGAAATGTGCCTGCACCAACTTCAGAGTCGTAAGGCTGCAATAAAACACAACCTTGCTCTATCCAGTAAGATTGAAGATTCATAAGAATATTTTGAAATGACTTTGTTTTATTCATTTTACTACTGTTATTAACTTTATTATACATATCTAGGTTTTTAGCACCAAAAGGCAATTTTAAGATTGTTCTTTAGAACATTTTTTATTGTTACATTTGTCACCAGGACTCCAGCAACCACAATTATCACATTTATATGCGTCTATCCCTTTTTTACTCATATCTTCCTGGCTTTTATCATTATTTTTTGAAATACTTTTACGTTTTTCTATAATTTTAAAAGTGTACCAAACAGCAACAAGAATAATTAAAAGCCAAAATATTTTACTAATTGAGAGCATCATCTTATAAACCAAATCTCTTAAAAATACTTTTTTCATCTACTTTTTGAATTAATATATCAAGGGCTCCAGATAACAAACTACTAAAACCAAAAAGTTTTTTCTTAGGGGTAAATTCTTTTATTTTAACTTGATTACCAAATCTTTCTTTAAGAACACTTTTCATTTCACCAAAAGAATCAATTAGACCAATTTCTAAACTTTTTTCGCCTGACCAAAAAGCTCCAGTAAAAACATCTTTGTTATCATCTTTAATCTTACTGCCACGTCTAGATTTCACAAAGTTAATAAATTGAATATGAAGTTGGCTTTGTATCGCCTTTAATCTTTTAATGTCATCAGGATTCTCTGGTAAAAATGGGTCTAAAATAGCTTTATTATCACCAGAAGTATATAACCGCCTATCAATTCCGATTTTTTCTATTGCTTTATTAAAACCAAATCCTGAAGAAACAACCCCAATAGACCCGATTATTGAAGCTTTACTAGCTATAATTTCATCAGCTGCACAAGCTAGCCAATACCCACCAGATGCAGCCACATCCTCTACAAATGCTAATACTGGGACATTGTTTTTATCTGACAACTCCCTTATACGATTTGCAATCATTTCTGATTGCACAGGAGATCCACCTGGAGAGTTAATTTGCAAGGCAACCGCCTTCAGATTTTTAACAGAAAAAGCTTGTTCTATATTCTTATCAATCTCATTTAAATTTAAACCTTTTCTTCTACCCATATTTGGAGCAATAACTCCATTCAGCGGAATGACTGATACACTTTTAGATTTTCTAAAAATAGAAAAAAAACCCATAAAAACCTCTTAATAAAAATTATCAAAATAATTTGTTAATAGTGACTTTGTAAACTACAACATTTATGAAATTTCTTAAATAAATTGTTTAATAAAAATTTAAAATACCTTCTTCACTTAATAAACTTGCTTTTTTGCTTTCTACACCTTTATATTATATAATTTCAACCCAGGCAGCAATTCAGTTGGGCTAATACCACCTTTTTTAGCCAAAAGTATAATCCTTTTCGAAGATTTTTTTGTATTTGGCCAAATAGGGTATATTTTAAAAGATCCAGCTTTATCTCTAAGGCTAACTAACACTACATCCAAAATGTTTGTTGGAAGAATTATACAAAGTGTTCCTTTTTCTTTAAGAAGGTAAACACAGCCTTCCATCCATTTTTCTAAGTCAACAATTCTTTTAGCCACATCTATAAATTTGTTATTCGATTTATTACTATTTTTGTTGTTAAATGGAGGATTGGAAACGACTATATCAAAATGATTTTTAAGATTTTTGTTGATGTTAAAAATATCATAGTTAACAGTCTTAATAGTGTTATGAAATTTATTTTTAAGAACATTTTCTTTTGCAATTTCTATAAATTCTTCGTTGTTTTCTATTGAACTGATTTTCAAATTTTTGTTTTTTAGAGCTAAGATTAGACTGATTGTACCAACACCTGAACCGACATCTGCCAACGATAAATCTTTTTTATTTTTTCTCAAGTAACCATTTACAAATGCAGCTAAACATACTGCATCAAAGCCATATCTATAACCATGCTTCATCTGGGTTATAGTTATTTTACCTCTTAAAATTGTATCTGTGGTTTTATCTAAATGTACCATACCACTCTCAAATAATTATTTTATAAAGGTTTATTATATATTATTTGCGCGTTATAATATAAATATTAATTTTTTTTGGGATTTTTTTAAATAACATGTCAAGATCAGAAAAAAATAAAGATAGCGTTGGTCAATTAAATAAATTGCTGGAAGTAACTCTAAAGAAAGTTGATCAAGAAATAATATATAGACTAGATAAGTCAATCCCCTTAATTAACGACATTGGAATACACCTAATTAATGCATCTGGCAAAAGAATACGCCCACTACTGACGTTAGCAATGGCAACCCAACTAAATGATAAATCAAAAAACCCTATATTACTGGCAGCTGCAGTTGAGTTTATTCACACTGCAACATTACTTCATGATGATGTAGTCGATCAATCAAATTTAAGAAGAGGTAAAAAAACAGCTAATATAATATGGGGTAATGAATTTAGTGTTCTTGCAGGGGATTTTCTGTTTGCTCAATCTTTCGAGTTAATGGTTGAGACTGGTTCAATTAAAGCTTTGTCAAGTTTAGCAAGCGCTTCATGCAAGATCACACAAGGTGAATTTCAACAAATGCAAATCGCAAATAAACCTAATACAACTAAGGTAGAATATTTTGACGTAATTGGGAAAAAAACAGCTGAGCTTTTTGGAGCATCTTGTGAAAGTGGAATTATTGTTGCAAATGGGAGCTTGGCACAACAAAAGGCAGCTTATGATTATGGTTTTAATTTAGGGTTAGCGTTTCAAATTGTTGATGATCTTATGGATTTCAATTCCCAAAGTAAAAAAATGGGTAAAAATTTAGGTGATGACTTTAAATTAGGTAAGACTACACTTCCAATTATTTTAGCTTGGGAAAAAAGTAATACATCTGAAAAAAAATTCTGGAATAGAACTTTAAGAGAGTTAAAGCAATATACTGGCGACTTCGATGAAGCATTAAATATCTTTAAGAAATATAATATATTTGAAGATTGTAAATTAAAAGCACAAGAATTTATTTCAAAGTCTAAAATTTCGTTAGAACAATTACCAAATACTCAATTTAAAGAACATTTGATTGGTTTAGCTAGCGAAAGTACTCAAAGATCTAAATGAGCTAAATTATGAAAGATAGTTTGATAAAAAGTCAGCACGAATATGAAGACAAAAATAATTATATAAGAGAAAAGTTAAAATTTTTTATTACTAAAAATACAAAATATAATCTTCGAGAACTTTCACGCGCTCTTAACAAAAACGATGCTTATTTACAACAATATTTCCATCGTGGCACTCCTAAAATTCTCCCCGAAGAGTATAGATATAAGTTGTCAAATATACTTGAGATAAATGTTGAGGAATTATCTCCTGAATGGTTAAAGAATTATTCCAATGAAACTAATCAAATTTCTATTCATAATATTGAAAAAGATGATCCATCAAAAATTCAAACAATATCATTCTCAAGGCACCTTTTATATAATTTAGATTTGTCTAAATTAAAATATTTACTATTCTTTCAATTAGTGACTGACCAATGTAAAATAACAAATATTATTAATTTAAATCTAAATACTTATGAAGAGCCAGGTCTTTATTTATTAAATGATCAAAAAATATATTTTCTAGCCTATCTTGAAGTTAGTACTCGAGATAATAAGAAACTAAGCGTACGGCCATACTTACAAAAATTTTCTCCATTTCATATTGTCAAAGATGCTTTGAATATAAGAGCTAAGGTTATATGGCAAAGTTCAAACGAACTTTTAAAATGAGCAAAGAGAAAAAATTATCAAAAAATTTTGATCCCCAAATTCTTACTATTGATTATATAGGTTCAAGAGGCGAGGGCGTAGCAAAGCTTTTTACAGAAATTGATTATAAAGAACAAAATTATAATTTTTTTGTTCCTTTTTCTTTACCTCATGAACTAATTTTGGCTAAACCCACCTACTTATCTAGTGAAGGTGTAAGGGCAGAGTTAATAGAACTTAAACAACTATCACCTGATAGAGTTGAACCTAAATGCAAGCATTTTTTTAAATGTGGTGGCTGTACCTTACAGCACTGGAATTTTAAAAATTATAATAGTTGGAAATCCAAAAAAGTGTCTTCTCAAATAAAGATAATTTCTTCCGATGGAGAGATTAAAGAAATGTTAGTTTCTTCCCTAAAAAGTCGCCGGCATGCAAAGTTTGTCGCTAAAAAAACTAAATTAGGCACAATTATTGGTTTCTACGAGTATAAGAGCCATTTTATTTCAGAAATTGATGAATGCTTAATACTTGATGATCAACTTACTAATTTAATAAAAGAAATAAAAGCTCCAATTTCTAAAATACTAAGAGTTGGGCAAACAATAAATATTCATGCTAACGTTTTAGATCATGGCATTGANCTCTTAATAGACGGAATTGATAAAATACCTTATAAAGAATTAACGAAGTTTAATGAAGCTATGATGAAAACAAANGTGATTAGGCTTAATCGATCCCAATTAAATCANCCCAATGANTTACTCTTTNTTAAAGAAAATANAAGTTTATCTAATCATGTATATTCATCAAAAATTTTCCCTCCTCCTGGAAGCTTTCTACAAGCAACTATCGACGGTGAAAATGCAATTATAAACACTGTGATAAAGGGATTAGAAAAAACAAATAAAAAAAAATTAGTTTGCGAACTTTTTTCTGGATGTGGAACTATTACAATACCTTTACTTTCCAAGGGTTACACTATAAATGCCTATGAAATAGATGATGAATCAATTAATGCTATCAATATTGCTAGCAAAAGACAAGGTTATGGAAATAAGGTAATTACACAGTCTAGAAACCTGAAAAGTAATCCTCTAACATCAGAAGAATTAAAAAAATTCAATGCCATAATTATTGATCCACCAAGATCAGGCGCAAGATCACAATTTTTAAATATTACACTTTCTAAAGTACCTATTGTAATAAGCATTTCTTGTAATATTAATACTTTTGTAAGAGATGCAAAGATATTAATTGAAAATAATTATCAATTAAAATGGGTACAGCCAATTGATCAATTTCTGTTCAGCCCCCACGTTGAAATAGTTAGTCTATTTGAATTAAATTTGGTAAATTAAATGCTAATTAAGAAGTCAATCACACTAAAAAAACATCGAACATCTTTATCTTTAGAAACAGAGTTTTGGGAAGCATTAAATAAAATTGCTGAAAATGAAAAAGTTCTATTCAAAGTTTAATTTCTGAAATAGATATAAATAGAAAATCTTCATTAGCGTCATCAACAAGAGTTTTTATTTTACAATATTATAAGCACATTTAACCTGTAATTCCAATTTGCCAAGGTGCAAATTCATGCCTACCCAAATTTAAAACTTCACTTTTTGTTTTCTTTCCAGAAGCAAAAGAAATAAATTCTTCAAAAATTTCTTTTCCCATTTCTTCTATGTTTTTTTCACCGTCAATTACTGCACCGCAGTTAATATCCATGTCTTCATTCATTCTTTCATATAAATTTGAGTTAGTTGCAAGTTTAATAGATGGTGTTGGTTTTGCACCAAAACATGATCCTCTTCCAGTAGTAAAAGCAATAAGATTTGCACCCCCTGCAATTTGTCCAGTAGCAGAGACTGGATCAAAACCAGGTGTGTCCATAAAAACAAATCCTTTTTTATCTACTTTTTCAGCATAATTATAAACTTCCATCAATCCAGTCGTTCCACCCTTCATTGCAGAACCTAATGACTTTTCTAAAATATTTGCTAATCCTCCTTTTTGATTACCTGGACTTACAGTACCGTTAATTTGAACATCCCTACCGACAGAATATATATCTTTCCACCAGTTGACTCTGTTCATTAATTTTTCAGCAACATTACTGTTAATAGCTCTTGCGGTTAGACTGTTTTCCACACCATAAATTTCAGGTGTTTCAGATAAAATTGCTGTGCCTCCATGAGCTACTAATATATCAACTGCTTTTCCTAAAGCAGGATTGGCAGACAAAGAAGAGAATGCATCTGAGCCACCACATTGCAATCCAACCATTAAAGAGGAAAGAGGCGTTGCAATTCTTTCAATTTTATTTGCCTCCTCTAACATTCCTTCAATACATTTAATTCCAGCTTTTATTGTGGCTGTTGTTCCACCATTTTCTTGCATAACTAACGTTCTCAATTTGTTAGTCTCTGCTATACCTTGACTTTGAAACAATCCACCTACTTGGCATCTCTCACATCCAAGTCCAACAACAAGAGATGAGGCAACGTTTGGATGGTTTATATAACCTCCAAGCGTCCTATGGAGTAAATTCATAGGCTCACCAGATAATTCCATACCGCATCCCGTAGAATGACTAAATGCCGCCACACCATCAATATTAGAATAATTTTTGAGCTTTTCTTTAGTAAAATAAGCAGCTATCTCATGCACAACCGTTGCTGAACAATTAACTGTTGAAACAACAGCTATATAGTTTCTGGTACCAACTCTACCGTCATCCCTTTTAAAACCCATAAATGACCTTTCACTTGAAGCATTAACAAATCTTGTAGGCTGGTAATTAGCACAATAATCATGCTCTCTAATAAATTCTTTGAATACTAACGTTAGAATTAGTTAAAACTTGACCTTTTAAAATATTTGAGTCTGCAAAACCTATAATTGTTCCATATTTATATATTGGTGAATTTTCTGATATATCAATTTTTGCAATTTTTTGACCCGATAATATTGGAGCATCTATTTTTAAAGCAAATTGTTTTAAGTATTGTCCTGCATTCATATTTTCTAATGCTATAACAATATTATCATTTTCATTTAAAATTATTGCCTTGGTATTTTCTTTATCTGTTATAATTTTTTTCATATTTCAAATGTCTCCGGATAAGTAAATTAATTCTCTTTAGAGTTACTCTTCAACCACTTTTCGTACATTTTTTTTTCATTTTTGTCAGTAAGTGGGTATAAACCTTTTATTGATGATCCATTCCTAACCTTGTCGATTACATAATCTTCATAAATAGTCATAGGGTTTACCTCATTGGCAATTTCATCTATAATATTGGCAGGTATTACTACCACTCCTTCTTTGTCACCTACTAGCAAATCTCCAGGCCATACAGCAACATCTCCACACCCAATAGGAACGTTAATATCTATTGCTTGATGTAAGGTAAGATTAGTAGGAGATGAGGGTCTATTATG
>JGI20155J14468_10002265_pt1 | contig 14267 bp, 6 predicted proteins | sample COG_05_FD_14468 | JGI IMG/M metagenome (IMG submission 14468) | reverse complement strand
CGCTTTGTTGTTGCGAGAACTGACGAATGCGCGTCGTCCTCGTCTGTTGGCGAGAGTAGTATTGCGAGTAAAAGGCTGCCTTCTTCAAGAAGAAGGAGCGTTTTGATGAGCCCCCCGGCGAAAGCGGCGTCGATAACGCCGTCGGATGATTACTTGGACGGGGAACGTTTAAATTTTTACGCAACGACCAAAACGACGAAAAACGCTCCCGACGACTGGTTGAATGCGAGCGAGAAGCGAAAGAGGAACATTTTACTCCCTTCCTCTTCTTTGGAGGAAGAAGACGCGGACGACGACATCTACCAACTCACGAGAGAAGACGAGAGTGTGCACGAGGAAATGTGGCTGGAAATTATGGAAATAGTGGCGACGTTTGGCACCATCGGCGGCGGCATCGCCGCCGTCGCGCTCGGCGAAGTGTACTTGTGTTCGCTCGTCATCGTGTTACCGATACTGGCGTTTTCGTTGAAGAAAAAGAGGGAGACGAAAGTGAGAGAGAAGACGCGGATGCGATTGATGCAGTTGAAAGAAGAGTTGATGGTGGTGACGAGGAATAAGACGACCAATGCGACCGTGATGAACTTATCCTCGCAGTTGCAAAAGAAGAACATGGTCGCGCTCGAGTTTGCCATTCAAAGAGCTTTGAAAGAAGATGGCGCGGAGTTCAGCAAGAAAATTGACGCTCGATTAGACGCGCTGGAAAGGGCGATGCAAAGAGCCGCGGAGAAGCAAGCGGCGAGTCAACGAGATTCCGGTGCCGTGGCTGGGATGTTAGCCAGGGACGTCGCGGATGCTAGGATTGACCAGAGAGAGAATTTTAAAAAAATGTACCGCGAGTTGGAAGAGGCGACCAAGTTATCGATGACGGAAAACGAACGAACGAGGCAACAGGTCCAGAAAGAGTTGGAAACGTTGTGGGAGCTGGTGGAAAACGTGGAGAGGGAGATTTCCGGGGTCAGCGACGGCGTTGGAGAGCGGTTGACGATGATTTTAGAGGCAAGAGCGGCGGAACAGAAAAGGTTGAGAGAAGAAGAGGAAGAAGAAACGGAGAAGAAGAATCCGTTTGAGAACAAAGCGATTGCTGAATTCGCGTTTTCCGAGGAGTTGCAAAACAGAGTGGATGAGATTGCAAAGCTCGCAGACGCGGTGCAACGCGTGAAAGAAGCCATCGACGCCAGAAACGAGGCTGAGCTCGGGAACGAGCTGATTTCAAAGATGGACGAGAGTCAGTGGCAAGCGCTCGGTTTGCGATTTGACGCGCTCTCGGAAATGGCAGAAACGACCGCCGAGCGAGTGGTTTCGGAAATCAGTGAATCGATCGAAAAAAAGAGAGGAGTGTTTTTGAGCGATGATGATAGCGGTGATGCGAACGCTGCGATGATCAATGCGATGAAAATGGGCGCGAACAAAATCATCGCCGCCAAGGAGAAGGAAGAGTCGTATTATTCGTTAGATCTGGACGATGATAGCGTGGACGATATGAACGAATCGAAAACCGGATTTGAGCGCGCGTTGCGACGAACGGGAAGCGTTGAAATGGTTGCAGAAACTGTGAAAGCCAGTAGTGATGAAGATAGCAGGCGAAGGCAAGAGCCATCGGCGTCCATGCAGACGAGGATGGCGATGCAACAACCGACGACGTCCACATCGGAAACAAATAGTAATAGCAACAACAACAGCAAAGAATCATTTAGCAGCAGCGTCACTAGCGATGCTCCGATAAACGCCCAGCCTGGCGTAACGAAAGAAAGCGCGTTCGAAAACATGCAAGCGATGCTCAGAACGGAAGAAGTAGAGGAAGATATCTTCGACCCGTTCGCCGGAATAGCGGCGTCCGCGTCGGAAGAGTCTTCAGAAGTCACCGCGAGTGCGATTAGCGAAATAGTCACCGACATAGCAGATGCCAAGAAGCAAGTAGATCAGAAAGCCCAAGAACCGATCGCGTTGGCATCGTCGTCGTCGTCGTCGTCGTTCGACGAGAAAATCGCTTCGGGTTTAGAAAGCTTACGCCAAGGCCGCAAGCTCGCGCGAGCGGCTGAAGACGAATCGGCGAAACCTGCGGTATCTTTGGAAAACCTCATGTCCGCGGAAGAGTGTTTTGCGAACGCCGCCAATGACTTTGTCGTCGCCGTAGAAGTAGAACCGAGCGCAGTTTCAGCGAAAGGGAATCTGGGCAACGCGCTTCTCGCTCGAGGCGTCGCGTTGCGAGCTTTACGAGATGCCACCGCCGAACGCGTGTTTGGTTCTTCGTCGAAAAAAGGTGCATTTGGCGGTTTAAGTGAAGAAGACGTGCGCTTCTACGGCGAAACCGCCGAGGACGCGCTCGTGGATGCCGGCAAATACTTTCGAGCCGTCGCCGTCGAAGACCGCACAGCAGCGGCGGCTGCGGATGAAAATGAGCAACAAGCCTCTACTTCTTCATCGTCGTCGGTTGCCGTAATCGTAGCGCTCATCGCCTGGGGACGAGCGTTATCGCAACGCGGTGCGCTCGTCCGCGATGACGCCGAAGTTTTCAATTTATACGATTCCGAGGAGGAGGAAGACGAATCTGTCATTACGAGTAACTTGGCGGACGCCTCGAAGTTGTTCCTCGCCGCGGCGGAAAAGCACCGAGCGGCTATCGAAAAATGTGCCTCGGCTGAAGAAGAACAAGGAGACGCTAAGAAAACCAGCGCCGCCAAAACGCTCATCCAATCCAGACGCATCGAAGCCTACTGTCGCTGGGGCGAAGCCCTAGAGTCTGCCGCAGAGTGCGAGTTCGCACTCGGAAGCGGTAAAGAACGCGAACTTTGGACGGCGGCGAGCGGAGCGTACGGTGAGAGCGAACGCCTCGGTGAAGAAAGCGGCGCCGCCACTGCCGGCGTCGAAAGGTGTGAAGCAAAGCTCGGCGAAGATTTCGAATAATAAAGTATGAACCGGAGGCGACTACCTAAGCACCGTAGATTTTCTGTGTTAATTAATATTACTAAACTAATCCTAGAATCAGTTTTTCAACTGGATCCATGATCTTAACGCGCCTTTTGGATGGCACGCCGCCTTTCTCAACCGCCAACTCGCGTAATGCCGCAGCCGCAGCTTTGGCCGTCTTACTTGCCCCTGAGCGGATAAACACCGCGGGCCAACCCATCGGGGCATCCGCGGTCACCCATGTCCCGCTCCCACTACTTTCCTCGTCGTCGCCACTTTTTTTCTTTCTTACCGCCGACGTCGATATCGGCGCTAAAATGGTTGTCCACGCGTCCATCCACACGTCTTCGCGAGGTAAATAACAATGCACTCTCGACGTTTTACGATCCAAAACCGGCGCGATCAACAAGTCCCGTCCGAGTAAAAACTGCGAGGTCAAATCACTCGCTACTTCGTCGTAGGTGTAGTGAATGAACATCATTCGCGTCATAGGTAAACCGACGTTTTCCGCCTCGCGCATAGCTTCGCGTTTGTATTCGAGCAACGCAATGTGCATGGACGTGCACCACGCTAAATGCGCAATAATCTCCTCGTCGTCCCATACTTGCGCGTTGTGGTGTGGTCTGTTTCCTTGGTGTGAACGATACACAGCGTCTGAAAACGCATTCAATTCCATCCATCGCATCAGCAATTCTTTCGATCGGTGTCGCCCCGGCGTCGCCGTGTACCCGCCGATATCCGAATGACTCAAAGTCAAACCGCTTAAACCGCCGGTTAATATGCCATTCAGCGCGGATTTAATGCCGTCTCGATTATCCCAACTCACGAGTTGGTCGCCAACCCACTGAACGCTCGTAAATGACGGCGTCAATAAACTCGCCGATCTCGTCCAGAAAAATCCCGTTTTCTCCAAGCCGGCGCGTCGCAGAGCGCGTTTTTGAATCCTCGCCCAATCTTCCGGGTACCGGTTGTGCGTTAAAATTGGTAACTCTCCAGATTTCAGAGTTGCATCGAACGGTAAATATTCTCCAAAATCTGCCATGAACGCTTTCGCTTTTGTCGCGACGAGCATATCGACGATGACATTTTCGATCCAACGCACGCACTCCGGGTTGGTTAAATCCAACAAGGAAAACGTAACCCCTGGTTCACTCACGAAACCGTACCCTTCGCCTTTCTTGTTCTTGATGAAGTACCCATTCTCTAAAGCAAAACGGTATAAATCTCCGTGATGGTCTTTCGAGTCCATCAAAAACGGATTCACGTACGTTGCCAAGTGTGTGCCTTTCTTTTCAAACTCCTCGCGCAACGCGTGCCAATCCGTGTATAAATCTTCATCGAGTTTCCAGTTCCACCAGACGCGTTCGATGCCGATGCTCGTGTTTCGAAATCCCGACCAATCTTGTAACCAAAACCCGGCTATTTTCACCCCGCCATCGGTTAGCTGTTTTTCGATGCGTCTGACTTTACTTGGACCGCCAGTCATACCGACGATGACGCCTCGCATCGCCCATTCCGGTAACGGTTTAATGCGTCCAGAATATTCCGTGTACGCTTGTAATACGCCCGGAATATCTATCGCTGCGATGATTTGACCGCAAACTATGCCGGTAGGCGCAACCACGTGCACGCTGATTGCGTTTTCCTCCGTAAAATCAAACTCAGAATACGTGTAATTGGTGAGAAAAAACGATCGCGCCTTCGAGGTGACGTAATGTGGAATCGCCGAGTAGGTTGTCCACCAATCGCCGCTGGAACCTTTAAATAGGAGCTCCGCGGTCGCAGAAATCGGTTGCTTCCCTCTCCCTACGCCTTGTTCGCCAGTTATGATTGGCACTCTCCTACCTGTGTGTTCGATCGATGTGTATTGTTCACCTAATCCATACACTCGCTCGCGCTTCTCCACCGCGTGCGTCAAAATCAAATGGTTCAAGTTCACCATCCTCCGATTCCTCCTCGGGGATCTTTGCACGCCCGGAACGATTTCGTCCCAAATAATCGTGAATCCAATTCTATCATCGCTTCTGGATGCAAGCGCGACGGAATATGACGCTCTCAATTTCGCGTTTGCTTTCTGCTTCGCTAACTCAATTTCCGATTCTTGGTCGTCCGAGAAGAGCGCGTGGTACATTTTACTTCGTCGTTCGTAAAATGTGTTCACGAAGTGGTCAATCCAGGCGTCCTCTTTCACCACCGTCCCTTTGATGACTATGCACTCCACTAATTCTACGTTACTATTGCTATTCTGACTATTCCCATTATTACCACTACCACTACTACTACTACTACTACTACTACCGCTACTATCGACTTCAATCAACGCGACGCCTCCGCCGCCGTCGTCTTTGTCCTCCTCCTCAACATCCGTCGTCCTCGTCTTCCTCTCCACCCTCCCGTCGTAATGCACCTCGCACGTCTTCCTTTCCATACTATCGATCGTCTGTACCGTCGTTCTCAACTTATCTAAAACCTGTATCCTAAAATGCCCGTGGATCAACTGGTGCACTTTAATCGGCCCGCTCGCGAGCGTTAAAAACGGTCTCTTGGAGATGGACGACCACGTTTCCGTGATTGGACACAAGCGCTGCCGGAAACAAAACTTGGCTCTCTTGTGCGTGATTTTCAGCGTTTGCTCCGTGTTTTGCCACTGCGTCGTAAAGAAGATAGAAGAAGAGTCGTGCGAACGATATCGTCGGGTCAGTAAACGCTGAATATGTGATGATGAATGTGTGCGCGCAAAGAAGAAGAAGAAGAAATTTTTAATCCGAAAACTCTCTCACCTGGACGGTAAATTTCCCAACATCAAACCTCACATCCCCCAAATCCGAAGCCACCCTCCCTTCCTCTGAAATCTTATGATACGTCTTATCCACGTACGGCGCGATGATAAATATGATCGCCAACACGAACGCGGAGGAGAATATTGGAATTTTCGGTCGGTAGAGTTGCGTCCGGACGAGTTTGATGGCGCGTTTGATGGGGGATTTCGGGGGTCCAATTTTCCCCAATTTTGTGTTTCCTCCTCCTTTTCCTCGTTCTTCTTTTGCTGTTGAAGAGCGAGGACCTCGTCGCGGTGGCGTCGAAGGTGGCGTGCTCTCCTCTTCTTCTAATTTGCGTCGGCGTCGCGCCGTTGATGGTGGCATGATGTGATTGATGTTTACGTGTGTGTTGTAAGTGTTGTGTGCGTTTTTTTTGAAGCATATGACTCGACAAAAGAAAAACTCTACAAAAATTTCTCATCTGAAAGCGAAGACGTTGAACAACATGGACCCTTTCAAATGCTCCGGTTGCTCGACAATTACCCGCGGAAACTTTCCTCTCGATTTTAACAAAGCGACGACGTCTTGAACTCCGGTTTTATCCTCCTTATCGTGGACTTCTACGACGATCGTTTCGATGTGTGCAAAATCTTCCTCGAGTATGCCGCGAAGGACGGAGAGCTCGTATCTCTCCACGTCGATTTTTAAGAGGTTGATTTTTTTCTTCTTCTTGTCGTTGTTGTTCTCGTTCGTTTCGTCTTTGAAGATGGCGTTGGATAAAGTCACGCACGGAACGGTTTCAATTCTTTTCCCTCGCGATAACCACTTCACGACGAAGAAACAGATGGATTTAATAAACGCAGACTTGACGAAAAACAGATTCTTCTCCAAGACGAACCTCGCGAATGTTTTCAACATCAGAAACGTCGGCGCGTGTTTTATAATCAACGCCACGGCGTATTCGACGACATTTGCGAGCGTCTCTTTCTCGTCTTCAATCGCCGTCGACCACCCTGCAGCGTTTGGAAACGACGTAAACGAGATTGAATCTTCTTCCCCGTCGCCGACGGCTTCGTTCGCCAAACGCAACGATACGTTCGGATCGTCCTTAAACTTCCTCTCCAAGTTGCGCTTCAACGCTTTGTACGTTTCCGGTGACGGTTCGAACGCGTATAATATGCACTTTCTGTTATTTTGTGACTTTTTTTTCAGCGCTTCCAACGCGAACAATCCGATGTTTGCGCCCACGTCGACAATCACCGTAACAGCTTCTTCTCCTCCCGTTAGGGGTTGTTCTNCACCTTGAATCAGATACAAATCATCCGTCGATATCTCATCGAATAAAAACTTCACGTCCAGCTCTGACACGTAATCAATCAACACGTTATCCGGTAACAGAGCTTGTTTTTCTTTTCTGTTCAGCGTTACGGTCTTCTTCTTCTTTTTCTGCTGCTGCTGCTCGCGCTGCTTCTCAAAGCCCGACGATGCACACGCACCACCCCTGATGGATTTCATCTTCCGCTGACTGAAGCCAAAACCAGCATCATCATCCTTCTTGCGGCAATGATGATGATACTGGTAATGAGAAAGAGAAGACGAGAGTGCCATCATCATCCTCATCGTTGATTTCAGAGGTGTCGTCGTATTCTTTCGCGTCGTTTACGTCGTCGTCGTATCATCATCATCATCCTGTTGGGTTTGAAGCGCTTGCACACCCCTAACTGTCTTTTTCTCTCTTACTAAACGATTAGGGTTTGAAACCCTAATCTTGATTTTGAATACATTTAAAAACAGAAGAACAACGACAGAAGAGAACACGCTTTCGCGCGCGCATTAAAAACAATCGGAGAAGAAGAGAGAGTAAGAGAAGCGCAGATCTCTTCGTAAAGTATTTTTAAGCGCAGTAGAGCGCGAGGTTTGTTGTTGAAGAAGAGGTTTTGAAACAACAACAACAACCGAGAGACAAAGAGAGAAAGAGAGATCTTCGTCAGAGAGAGAAATCTTTGTTTGCGCGAAAGTGTTAAAGAGATAATGGCGATGACTTTGGACGAGGAGGACAAAATCGAAGAAGAGACTCCTCCTAACGATGAAAACAACACGAACGCGTGCCGTTGGCAAGACGTGCCGTTGATTCCTCAGCTCGTTGGTACCGTGTCACCGTGTTCGTGGTACTCGGAAAAAGATGGGTGCATTTACTCCTGGGGAGGACAGAGCGGCGAAGGCGAGGAAGCCTCGAGGGAGGAGATGAAGGTTTTGGACTTGGTCGGTGCGTGCGTTTCTTTCGTTTTTTCTGCTTTTGCGCGTTTGTACTGATTGCTCACGTTTTTTATATCTTTCTCTTTATTATTGCGCTTCCAACTACAGGCGGCGAATTCGCGCATTGGACGTTTCACGTGGAAAACAGCCCGAACCCGGACGCGTTTCCGTCGTTTTGCGCGAGAGAATTGAAGACGAGCAGCCGCAAGAAGACGACGACGAAGAAGAAGAATGAAAAAGAGGAAGAAGACGAGGTCTTGACGTTTTTGTCCGGCGGTGCGGAAGAAGGGGAGAACGGCGGTGCCGGTGACGACCATCATCCGTCGACGAGTGGTAGTAAAACCGTCGCGCGAACGTACGACTCCGCGTTGAAAAAATGGACCATTTTGGAGCCAGCGGCAGATAGGAAGATCAACGCGGTACCTGACGAAAGGTTTGGCGCGTCGTCGACCTTCATTAGCGATCAGAAGGTGGTGCNGTTTGGAGGAGTGAAGAAACGCATTCCGCCTTTGAAACCCAAGCGCATATGTGGCCCGCACCTCATTAAGGAGAGCGATCTCCCTACGGAACATGAAGCTGCGATGAAGAAACAGAACGCCGCGTATACGAATGAGACGTACATTTTCGATTTCAAATCCAACACTTGGAATCACGTGAGGGTGCCAGTAAGGAAATGTCCTCCAGCTCGAGCGTTTGCGAGTTTAATCTCTGTTACGGATGACGTTGCGTTTCTCTTTGGCGGCGTAGATGCTGCCGGCAGGTGCTTCAACGACGTCTGGAAGTTTGACTTTAAGAACAAAAACGAGCCATGGAAAGAAATTCTTGCGGAGAAAGAGGCACACGAAATGATTCCACCGAGAATGTTGCACGCCGTCTGCGCGCTTCCCGACGGCGATGGTATGCTTGTCGTTGGTGGGAGAGGCAGTAAGAACGAATGCCTCGGCGATGCGTGGATCTTCTCGTGCGAATTTAGCGTTTGGCAAAAGTTACCGGAATACATGTCACCGAAGATGGGAGTATTTGGTGCAAGGCTCGTTCCAGCTCGATCGGCGGTGTTTCGAATCGGTGGCGCGTTTGCAGATGAGGTAGAAGGGAATCAAGTCATGATTGAAGAATCGAACGTTACGGGCACGAATACCGCCGCCTCTTCGCAAAAAAAGAAGAAGAAATCAAAAGTCTCTGCGGTGGAGTTATCGACAACTAATTCAGGCGCGTCATTTTTTGCCGGTGCTGGGTTAACGCACGGCAACGAACTCACGAACCCAGAGTTATTTGACGATGATGATAAAAAAGAAAATTTGTGGGACGACGTGTTCCCGCTGAAAGACTGCTGGGACGCAGATGCCGCCGCCCTGACGACGGATCTTAAAACCAGGAAAAAGAAGAAATCGGCTGGCGGCGACATGAAGCTGCCAAGTGTTAGTATTACCCCGACGAAGACGAAAAAGGATCTATCGATTTCTACGAAAAAGTCTACCGAAGTGCAGCCTTCGTTGGAACAGAGCAGCGGCCGCGAAAACGCGAACAACGTGACATCCATCGCGACGACAGAAACGCCACGAGCCGGAGTCCGGTCCGCGTTTGAGCCCGTCAAAGGTTCGCAAGCGTTTAAAGTGGACGGTAGATCTGCTCCACCGCCGGCGGCGCCCGTCGCCAACTGCGAGTTCTGTGTCGTTGAATTCAAAGGCAAGACGAGAAATCAAATGTTGATGAAGCACCGAGAGGAGTGTTCGAAAAACCCGAAGAACATCATCGGCGAAGCGACCGAAAAGATTGCCTTATCATTCTCAAAAGCCGACCGGCTTTTAGGCTTGCCCAAGCTGAAGGTGCAAAAATCTGCCGCCCCGAAATCCCACGGCGGCGATTTGCCCAGCTTGAGTCCGCGCGCCAGTCGAGAAGAAGTGCTCGTCCCGGGCGTGCGTCCAGCACCTTCGGACGACGAGGACGAGGATAAAGTCAACGCGGTCAAGAAGAAAAAGATGAAGAAACAACCTTCCAAGCTCGGGCGATCGAGTTCGTCTCAGATGAAAGTTGCCTCGGCCGGGAGCGGCGAGGTCGGAGGCAAAAGCAGCGGAGGAGATGCGCCGAACAACAACGCCGCTGCGGCCGCCGCGGGAGCAAAGAAGAACGAAGAAAAGGAAAAAGCGACAACGACGACGCCTGCAAACAACGAGAAGAGCATGCCACCCAAAAAGAGAAAGTTGGCCGAAGACGGGGCTACGCAAAAGAACGAGACGACGGAAGAGGAGAGAGAGGCGTTGAGGAACGAAGAATGCTACCAAAGGGTGATGCAGAGAAGCGTGAACTTGCCCAGATTGCATAACGCATCTGGAGCCTTGACGGTCTCAGAAGCAGATTTGATGAAATCGTTTGCACAACTGGCTAATATGAAAGAAGACGCGTTCAAAATAATGGACAACAAGATGAAGGCGGAGGAGAAAGAGATTTGGGACGGAGCGGCGAAACACCTGGCGAATGCAATGCAGAGCAAAGATTACGACAAACTCTTCAAAGAGCTGAGTACTAACGGCACAACAACAACAACCTCTCCATACAAAAAGGCGAAAGGAGGAGGAAAACTTCCAGCGATTGGTTCGAAAGTCGATTCTTCCAAGAGTAAAATTACGGGCACTTTTGACGCCGGGTACTTCGTAGAGCTCGTCATCGACGGCAAGAAATGCTCGGGGATTGCATTTTCACCAGTTTTGAAAACGACCACCATTGGCGGGAAACAATAGCAGAATCAATAGCAGCAAGTGTTATATAAAGCACGCATATACAGCAGCATACGTATTAGTATAGTATTCGTAGTATATCTTGTCCGCATTAACAAAATAAGGGAGAAACTAACCGCCTCGTAACTTTCGTGAGTACTCTCAGATCCTTCTCCGCGAAGAATATAGGTAAAACGTACGTCGCGAAAACAATTATCAATATGAACAAAAAAGGATAAAACGTAGCCACGGGTAACACAGTATTCTTATCGAAATCTGTCGAACGCGATACTGTAAAGACGACCGCAAAGGATAGTATTTGCAAAATCGTGTACGCGTTGATTACGCCCAGACGCACGAAACGGAAACTCTCTTCCGCTCGGTGGTTCACTTGCTCTCTTTGCGTAAACATGAGAAGGAACCGTTTCCATATATCGTTATCTTCTAAGGACGTGTAACCCATGTAGAGTAAAAAACCGGATATCGCTGCTACAGGTATTTCTCCATATAACGCGTGACGAAAAACCCATAAGGAAAGTAAACGAAGCAAACTCGCGCATAAGTTCGTAAATCTTCCGTTTTCTGTGGCTGAAATAATATGCGTTTTTGCCACGTAATCTTCTTGATACTCGACGCTCAAACTCGAAATTCTCGCGTGGATGGGCGAGTGCGGTAAAGATGGTATAGCGATTGGAAGGCCGAACAAACCTTGCAACGCGTTTATAACCCCGACGATAAAGTAATCGTAATGATACGATTTACCTTTCTTAAGCTTATTCTCCGGTCGGTTCGAAAGAACCGCTGAGATTTGGCTCTCAAAAAATACTTGCACTGCGAGTGATACGCCGCAAAAGCAAGCGACGAGTACTGATTTTGGATTATCTTTCATCTCGGAATACCTTGCGGGCGTATATGTTGGCCACATTGTGCCACTCAGTTTGTACCTCTCGTCATGGACTCGATCGACCGGCACGTCTGGCGCGATGTAGCTCACGCCCGTAAATACCAATAAACCAATCGCCGGCGCCAAATCGGATAAGACTTTCCGTATCGTCGTCTTTAGAAACGGACTCGTTTTAATTGATTGTATTTTTCTACTCAAGGTGAACGTTCCAATGTGTAAAATGAAATACTTGAGAAACTCGGAAACTGTTTCCGCGCTTTGCATGCCTTTGTTGCGCATGGCGTTTATCGATGAATACATGAAAATAACCGCGACGAACATTCGCAGGCATTCGGCAAAGAATCTTCCAACGTATTTAATCAGCGACGCACCAGAAAAAGAGGCAAAGAGCATAGACGATAAGCCAGAGACCAGGGCGACGATGGAATAGAACGTTACCATGTGCGCGTTCAATCGAGACGCGGTTATCCTCACGACTTGAAGAAACGCTAACGTTGGACCGGTTATCCGAAATACTAACGCGGATTGCCCACCAAACAACGAAAATGCCACATTTGCCAAAGCTTCGGAGGTTAGAAAGCTCTCCAGGCCAATGCGTTCGTCGGAGTCGATGGTAAAAACCAAACCCACCGCCAAACAAGGAACCGTAGTGTTGAAGAAGAGCCAGACGATTGTGTTCAAAGCTCGAAAAAATGTAGGCGCGTCTTTAAAGGCGTCCGCGAAATCGCTCCAATAACGTTTCTTAACGACGCGATGAAAATCATCCGAGATTCGTGCGAAAAAGGAAATATTTGAGCAGCACCGTCGTTGTATTGCTTTTCTCTGTTCTCTGTCTGCTTCCTCTTCTATTAAAGTTGTTTCGAGAAGTGAAAACGTTCGTTCTTGAGGTTGTCCGTTTCCATCGTCGTCGCCTCCGTGACGATACAAGAAACGACACATAGCCTCTCGAAATTCGCTCACAGATCCCGCAGCGAGTGCTTCGAAGTAAAACTCTTCGTCGCTAAAGAGAGTGGCAATAGTCCCACTCGTGGCGAGTGCGTTTTTTGTTTGTTTGTGCATAGCGTAAGCATCCGTGATGACCAAGACGACGAATTTATACCCGTTCCTATTATTATTATTATTATTATTATTGAAAGGAAGGGGAGAAAACGAAACTTTCAACCACTCTTTTGCGCGCGCGATGATAACCAGCCTTGCCGATTTCAACACGCACGTTTTTGCGGAAACAGGGATTATGAGCGCCCCGTTACTTTGTACAGAAGCGGTTGCGACAGACGAATTCATCGCGTCGTCCAAGAAAATCGAAGAGATCAACGCCGCGGATTCATCGCTGCTGTTATCATCAAAATGCGTCTTAGCTTTCTCGACCATTTTCTTCACCACATCTCGCAACGTCTTTATGCTCGTTTTCTCCGCGGATTCGCCTTCACCAGTCTCCGCCGCCGCCTCCGATGCCACGTTCTCATCATCCACATCTAACAAAAGCACCGCGTCTAACTTCTCCGACCGCGATCTCGCCTCTACCAACCTCATCCTCCCACCATCATCATCTTCTCCCAAACCAACTCTCGATATAAACTTCAAATCGTTCGCCGCCGACCGTTCTTTCCGTAAATCTTTCTTTTGTAACCTCGCGAACACGCGATAGAAAATCATCTGCTCTCCCGCTTCTCCTCCTTCCTCTTGGACGCTTTCCTCTGCAATTAAACCACTCCTGCTACTGTTCGAAGAATCCTCCGTAACAGAGATATTCTGGTCATCGTCTACGCTCTCCTGCGTGAACCGCCTCTTGATCGGAGACGTCATCGCCAGCACCACGTGATTGGAAGCAGCAGCGTTTCGGAGTTCTCCGTCGTCGTCTCTTTTCTCTTCCTTCTCGGCTGTTGTTGTCTCGAGGACGAGTAGGTTTTCGTCTTTTGTTCTCGTTTTTAAACCCTCTTTGTCTTCTTCTTTTCCTTTCATTCTCTCCTCTCCTCTCCTCTCTTCTCCTCCTTTTTCTTCTTCTGCTTCTTTGTCCTCCATCGCGTCGTCTTCGTCGTCGACAGAAGAAGACATCGATTGTTGGTGTTCCTCGTTTTTTAAACCGCTTTTCGCGTATTTTTTACTCTTCTTGAAAATATGTCTAGGGTTTTATTAGGGGTTGAAAACCTAGCAGACCCTAAACCCTTAACGTTTTTTTTATATTAGGGGAGTTTTTGCAAAAAACACCACTTAATAATACGTGATGCAGCTCCTTCCTCCGATCGCGTCGAGAACCTCCTCCTCTTTCTCTGCCTCCTCCAGCTGCTCTCNCGAGCGACGACGACGAGAGCATTCTTTTTTGAGAGCGGTTGTTCGATTTTGCAGTCAAAGTTCTGCTTCTCTTTCTTCTTCTTCTTCTTTTTTTCGAACATCATCATCATCAATTTCATCATCGACGCTTAGGAGGAAGAGGACGCGAAGAAGCGAGAGAACAAAAATCAGCGCAGGTTTATTCGGGCAATCGAAAGAAGAAAAGATCGTGGAACAATACTTAAACTCAAAAGAAGGCCACGAGGCGATCTTAAAGGCGAAACGAGAAGGGAAATCGAAGAAAGAGTTACTCAAAATGCACAAAAGAGATATCGTCCGGTTGTTCACACAAAGATATGAAGCTCCGAAGCTCCATATCATTTCGCAAAGTCAACGCCTGGTCTTCGCGAGCTTCCTCAACGCCGTCATCGACATTCCAATCCTAAACGAAGCCAC
>JGI20155J14468_10002258_pt1 | contig 14301 bp, 17 predicted proteins | sample COG_05_FD_14468 | JGI IMG/M metagenome (IMG submission 14468) | reverse complement strand
GGTCATGCTCCAATTATTGCTAATCAAGAATATTCTGAATATTTAAGAAGGTTAGGTGAAATTGGCAGCAAAGCAATTTCTTCTCCAAAAGATGAAGAAATATATGAGGCTGTTAGGCTTTTATCTATTTTAAAAGAAAACCCCAACTCAAGTAAAGAAGACATTGATAGTGCCAATAATAATGTTAATCGACTGCAAAATGAAATGTCAGAGCTTTCAGAAATGGCAAAAATTAGAAATCTTCACTGGTGGACAGTTGAATACGGATTAATAGGTGATATAAATAATCCTAAAATATATGGGGCGGGACTGCTTTCATCTATTGAAGAGAGTCAAGCTTGTCTTGAAAAAGGGGTAAAAAAAATTCCCTACTCAATTGATGCGGCAAATATAAATTTTGATATTACAAAGGCTCAACCTCAGCTATTTGTAATTCCAGACTTTTCAAAACTCAGTTTTGTTTTAGAGGAGTTTGCAAATACAATGGCTATTAGAACTGGAGGGGTCAAAGGGGTTAGAAAGTTAATTGATTCCAAAAAAATGGGGTCAATAGAGTTAAGTACTGGGATTCAAATTTCTGGTTATTTTTCCAGCATGATTCAAAAAAACAATGAGCCTGTTTATTTTAAGACAAAGGGAGAAACAGCTATTTCAATAAATGGAATAGAACTAATTGGTCATGGCAAAGAGTCACACCCTAATGGTTTTGGTAGCCCAATCGGAAAACTAGATGGTATAAATATGTCCATTGAGGATATGTCTCCAAAAGATTTAGAGATATATGGAATAATTGAAGGAAAGGAAACAACGCTTAACTTTGAAAGTGGCGTAAAAGTAAAAGGAAGGATTATCACGGGTAAAAGAGACTTGCAGGGTAAAATAATTTTGATTTCTTTTGAAGATTGTACAGTAACTTTTTTAGATCAAGTATTGTTTAAGCCGCACTCAGGCATTTATGATATGGCTGTAGGCGAAAGCATAAAATCAGCTTTTGCTGGACCAGCGTCTCCAGAATCCTTTAACGATGTTTACTCAATTTCTAACAAAAAAACTACTAAGATAGTTTATTCTAAATCTGAACAATATTTACATGTTCTCTACGAAAAAGTAAGAGCTCTAAGAACTAATAAATCATTAGATAAAGAACTTATGTCACAAATATTTGACGAAGTACAAACAACTTATCCTAAGGAATGGCTAATTTTACTTGAACTATTTGAAATAGCCTATATAAATAAAGTTGATTTAGCTACAGAAATTCAGCTGCAGCTTGCCAAACTAAAAGAAAACAAAGATCTTGAACAATTAATTTGTGATGGGTTAGATTTAATTAAAAAAAATTGATTTATGCAAACTTGGATTGAAACTGATAAAAACTCTGATTTTAGTATATACAACTTGCCTTTTGGAGTTTACTCAATTGAAAATAAAAATAAAAAAATTGGAGTAGCTATTGGAGATCTGATTTTAGACTTAGGGGCTGTCAATGAATTAGGAGTTTTTAATGAATTGAATATTGACTCAAATATATTTGTCTCAAACTACCTCAACGATTTTATTTCTTTAGGTAAAAAAACTACCGTCAAGGTAAGGGAAATTATCCAAAAAGAACTTTGTAACGTGTCCTCTGTTTTAAGAAAAGACAATTCTTTATTTATAAAACAAAAAGATGTAACTATGCACATGCCAGTAAAAATTGGTGATTATACAGATTTTTACTCGAGTATTGAGCATGCAACTAATATTGGCACGATGTTTAGAGATCCTAAAAATGCTCTACTTCCCAACTGGAGACACCTCCCTGTTGGATATCATGGCAGATCTTCTTCAATTATTCTAAGTGGACAAGACATCTATAGGCCAAAAGGTCAAGTAATGCTGAATGATAACGTAGCCCCATCTTTTCAAGAGTCCGTAAGAGTAGATTTTGAGTTGGAAATGGGGTTTATTATTGGAAAGAGCACTCATTTAGGAGAGTCTGTATCAACTAATGAAGCTGAAGATTTTATTTTTGGAAAAGTATTATTTAATGATTGGTCAGCCAGAGACATTCAAAAATGGGAGTATGTTCCATTAGGGCCTTTTTTAGCTAAAAGTTTTGCTTCATCTATTTCTCCCTGGGTCGTAACATTAGAGGCTCTTGAGCCATTTAAAACTACTGGGCCAAAACAGGAACCAAAAGTTCTACCACATTTAGAAACAAAAGGAGCAAAAAATTATGATATAAACCTAGAGGTGTTAATCCAAGCTGATAAAGAAAATGAAAAAACAGTGAGTAAATCAAACTTTAAATTCATGTACTGGAATATGTGTCAGCAATTAGCTCATCACACAAGTAATGGTTGTAATTTAAACGTAGGCGATATGATGGCCTCTGGAACTATAAGTGGAAAAGACGCTAACTCTTATGGCTCCATGCTTGAATTATCATGGGCTGGGTCAAAGCCAGTGAGTTTAAATAATGGTGATTCTCGAAAGTTTATTAATGATAATGACACGGTTATAATGAGAGGGTATTGCCAAAAAGGATCGATAAGGGTTGGTTTTGGTGAGGTAAAAACTAAATTGCTAAAATCTCTTTAAATTACTTATATGAAAAATATAAAATCTATAGATCCTATTAGTCTGGAAACAAAAGAGCTTCATAAAATACTCTTATCCTCAATTGCACCCAGACCTATTGCATTTGCAAGCACAGTAGACAGTAATGGTAATGTAAACTTAAGTCCATTTAGCTACTTTAATGTTTTTAGTTCAAATCCCCCTATATTAATTTTTTCACCTTCAGAAGAGTCCGAGACAATACCACTAAACATACATTAGAAAATGCAATTGAGACCAAAGAAGTTGTGATAAATGTAGTTAACTTTCCAATTGTCGAGCAGATGTCAAAATCTAGTATAGAGTATGAAAAAGGTGTTAATGAATTTATTGAAACTGGATTAACTCAAGTTGAATCTTTGTTAGTTAAACCCCCACGAGTTTTAGAGTCTCCTATTTCTTTTGAATGTAAGGTTCAAGATATCGTTTCCCTTGGTGAATCTGGAGGAGCAGGTCAATTGATAATAGCTAAAGTTGTTCAAATTCACATTGACAAAAAGTTTTTAGACAAAAACGGAGATATTCTCAGCGAAAAGTTAGATTTGGTTGCGAGAATGGGTGGGGACTGGTATACTAGAGCTACTAAAGAAAGCATGTTTAAAATTCCTAAGCCTTAAAATTGGAAGAGAAAATTAGATTAATTTGGGACTTTAGAGGCCCTGATTGCAAAAAGATAGCTAAGCATTACAAAATTCATTTATCTGAGTTTTTGAACACAAATAATTCTGTATATTTTGATTTTGAAGATGAAAAAATAACTGAACATCATCACATAGTGTATTTCACAGTCCTTAAAAGCAGTATGAAGAATTTTAGAGACAAGCTTAAGCCAAACCGAGGAGAAATTGCTACATAAGATTAGAATATATAAAAATGATACGAAAAGCAAATTCTAGTGACTTAAGTAAACTTTTACAAATAACAAGGTCATGTGCTAGGGCAATGGAATTAAAAAACATCTTTCAATGGAATGATGGTTACCCAAGCTTGTCTGCATTTGAAAATGATATTATTAATAATTGGCTGTATGTAATTATTAATGATAAAGAAATTATTGGCTGTATTTGTATTTCTGATTTTATGGACAAAGAATACGAGTCTGTTAAATGGCTCACAAAAAATGATAATAATATCTATATTCATAGGCTTGCTGTGACCCCAACTCATCAAAGAATGGGCTATGCTCAAAAAATGATGTCTTTTGCTGAAGATTTTGCCAGAGAAAATAAATATCTTTCAGTTCGATTAGATACTTTTTCCAAAAATGTTAATAATCAAAATTTTTATCAAAAAAGAGGCTATAAAAAATTAGGAAATATTTTTTTTCCTAATCAAAGTGAATCTCCTTTTTATTGTTATGAGCTTATATTATGAAGTTATTAAAATATAGTGAAATAAATAAGCTTGCTATACCAGCTTTAATTTCTGGAATCGCAGAACCAATTCTTTCAATAACCGACACAGCTATTGTTGGAAACGTAAATTACAACTCAATGGAAGCGTTAGGCGCTGTAGGAATTGTAGGAACTTTTCTTTCAATGTTAGTTTGGGTTTTTGGACAAAAAAGAAGTGTAATTGCTTCAATAGTTGCCCAAGCAATCGGCGCTAGAAAGATTGACGAAATTAAATCTCTGCCTTCACAAGCTATTTTTATAATTTTACTTATGAGTCTGGTAATTATTGGTATAACTTATCCGTTTGCTGAAAATTTATTTAGTTTTTATAATGCGTCGGGCTTAATCTTAGACTACAGTGTAGATTATTATAAAATAAGGGTTATTGGAATTCCTTTTACCCTAATTACAATAGGGGTTTTTGGTGTTTTTAGAGGGCTTCAAAACACAATTACTCCAATGGCAATTGCATTAGTGGGAACTTCATTAAATATAGTATTAGATATAATATTAGTTTATGGAATAGAAGGCATATTAAGTCCTATGCATATTTATGGAGCGGCTTACGCTAGTGTAATTGCTCAAGTAACAATGGCTGGGTTAGCTGTCTTTTTATTATATAAAAAAACAAAGATTACATTGCAATTTAGTCTTCCCTTTAATAAAAAGATAAGAGATTTCTTATCAATGTTCTTAGATTTAATCATCAGAACATTAGCTCTAAACATTGCTCTATATTTTGGCAGCTCATTTGCAGCAAAATATGGCGATGAATTTATTGCAGCCTATACAATTGCTATTAATTTATGGTTTCTCGGAGCTTTTATAATAGATGGATACTCTAGCGCTGGTACAATTCTGTCAGGAAAATTCTTTGGTGAAAAATCATATAATAAACTAATTGAGCTTTCATATAAACTCAGCTTAATTGGAATATTTTTAGGGATATCGATATTTGCTATTGGTATGATCTTTTACGGCTACTTAGGGATAATATTTACTAAAGAACAAATAGTTTTAGTCGAGTTTTATAATGTTTTCTGGATAGTTTTAATAATGCAGCCTTTATGTGCTATAGCATTTATTTTTGATGGAATCTTTAAAGGATTAGGATGGATGAAAAAACTTAGAAATGTACTACTGTTTTCTACATTTATTGTTTTTATACCAACATTATTAATTACAGATAGTTACGGCTACAAATTAGAAGGAATCTTTTTGGCATTTACACTCTGGATAATTGCTAGAGGTGTTCCATTAATCATTAAATTCTATAAAACTTGTGTTCCACTTGTTCAAAAAATGTAAATTTGAATAAAAATTAATTAAATGTCTACAATAAGAATTACCAAACGATTTTCATTTGAAGCAGGCCACGCTTTATATGGTTATGATGGAAAATGTAAAAATCTTCATGGACACAGCTATAAATTATCTGTTACTGTAATTGGTACTCCAATTACGGATAAAACAAATCCAAAATTTGGGATGGTAATTGACTTTACAGATCTAAAAAGAATTGTAACCGAAGAGATTGTAGATAAGTTTGATCATGCGACTATTTTTAACAAAAACACTCCACATGTAAAACTTGCTAAAACTCTAAAAGGCGAAGGTCACAATGTGCTTTTAGTTGACTATCAGCCAACTACCGAGTGCATGGTAACTGATTTTGCAAGAAAAATCACAAAAAGGCTGCCGATTAATTTAAAGTTACATTCATTAAAATTACAAGAAACTGAATCATCTTATGCTGAATGGGTTTCAACTGACAATAATTAAAATCTTTAAAATTGATAATTTTACAAAAAAATAAAAAAATATATTTTGCTTCTGACAACCATCTTGGAAATCCCAGTTTTCAAGAGACTATCAGTAGAGAGAAGAAATTTGTTTCTTGGCTTGACGAAATAAAATCTGATGCACAAGCTATTTTTTTACTTGGAGATTTATTTGACTTTTGGTTTGAATATAAATCTGTTATACCTAAAGGGTTTGCTAGGACATTTGGAAAGCTAGCAGAGCTTTCAGATATGGGGATTCAAATTCATTTTTTTGTTGGAAATCATGACTTATGGGTCAGAGATTATTTTAAAGAAGAGCTCAACATTGAAGTTCATTTTAACCCAAAAGAATTTATTTTAAATGACAAAAAGTTTTTTTTAGGTCACGGGATGGTCTTGGGCCTAAAGACAAGTCTTTTAAACGACTAAAAAAGATATTTACTAATCCTTTTTATCAATTTTTGTTTAGATGGATTCATCCTGACATTGGAATTCCATTTGGCCAATATTTATCTCAAAAAAATAAAAAAAAATCAATCAAAAGTGATTTAATTTTTAAAGGCAATGATGAAGAGTGGTTAACCAAATATTGTAAACACAAATTAGAAAAAAATCATTACGATTATTTTGTTTTTGGGCACCGACACTTACCGTTAGATATCAAATTATCGAAAACATCAACTTATTTTAATTTAGGAGACTGGATAAGTCATTTTACCTATTGCTCGTTTGATGGTAAGGATATGAAATTGTTAAAATACTAAGTATTTTTTTCATCTTCAGTAAGATCAAGTTTTCTAAAGCTTGGAGATACAAAAGCTGTTGCTACGGCAGTTAATACTGTAATGGTCCCTCCAAAAACTACAGCGGTAACCGTTCCCATTAATTTTGCTGTTAAACCACTTTCAAAAGCGCCTAGTTCATTCGAAGATCCAACAAAAATAGAGTTTACAGAGGCTACTCTTCCTCTTAAGTGGTCTGGAGTTTTTAGCTGCAGAATAGTTTGCCTTATTACCATAGAAATTCCATCAGTTAATCCGTAAATAAATAGAGATAAGACGGATATCCAAAACAGGGAAGAAAGTCCAAATGTGATTATAGATATCCCAAATGCAAATATTGCAATTAATAATTTACTTCCTGCATTTTTAGTAATAGGAATATATGCTGCAATAAACATTGTAATTAAAGATCCAACAGCTGGGGTAGCTCGTAAAACTCCAAACACTTCAGAAGGTTCCATGCCTGCTGGGATTTCAATTATTTCAGTTGCGTAAATAGGCAATAACGCTATTGCACCACCAAATAATACTGCGACCATATCTAAAGTAATTGCGCCTAAAATAGCCTTTGAGTTATACACAAAAGCAACACCTTCTTTAAGACTTGTAAAAATATTTTCACCAATCTTAGGATTTAAAATTGGTTTTCTTTTGATAAATAAAAGTATTAATAAAGAAAGTACGACTCCTGCCAAGACTACTCCCATAGATGTATTAACTCCAACCCAATGAATTGAAAATCCTGCAAATGCTGGGCCTAAAACAACACCCATTTGCCAGATTGAACTGCTCCAAGTTGCTGCATTAGCATAAGTCTTTTTAGGTACTATAAGAGCTACTAATGAAAAAATAGTAGGACCAAAAAAAGCTCTTATAAAGCCACCTATAAAAACCAATAAATAAATTAAATAAAGAGTCGTTTGACTTGAGAATATTTCTTTTGCATCAGAGCTTGTTACTAAATAAAAGCCTAAACTGACAAAAAGAAATGCTATGATACAATAAATCAATAAATTTCTTTTTTCTTTTTGATCAACAATATGTCCAGCAAAAAGAGCCATTGAAACTGCCGGAACAACCTCCATCAGGCCGATTAAACCCAAGGACAATGGGTTTTTTGTGATTTCCCAAACGAGCCATTCAACAATAATAAACTGCATAGACCAAGAAAAAACTAATATAAACCTAACAACTAAAAAAATGTTAAATTCTCTAAATCTTAGAGCTGAATATGGGTCTACTTTAATATTTTTATTAATCATTACTTTTTATATCTAACAATTTTAACTGAACAGATTTTACTCCATTCCAGTTATTTTCATCAATATTAAATGCTGCTTTAAATTGAGCTTTATTTTTTACTAAAGATAACTTATCTCCTAATCCAAACGCTATAGCTTTAAAACTATCTGAATTATCTTGCCTTAAGCACAACTTTAAATGTTTACCCTCTTCACCAACTGTCTTACAATATCCTGTATCATTTAAGTTGTCGGACCAAAAAACAGGCTGTTTGTTTGATGGCCCAAAAGGGGCAAATTGTTTTAATATTCTAAAAAACTTTGGTGTTATTTCTGAAAATTGAATTTTTTCTTCTACAGTAATTGTTGGGATTAACATTTCCTTTTTAATAGTTTTTTTAACATGTTTTTCAAAACTAGTCTTAAAGGCTAAATAATTTTCTGGCTTCAAGGTAAGTCCAGCGGCGTATTTGTGACCACCAAATTGAATTAAGTGCTCTTTACAAGATTCAATTGCATTATAAACATCATAACCTTTAACAGATCTAGCCGAAGCCGCTAAAACATCATTACTTTTTGTAAAAACTAAGGTTGGCCTGTAATATTTTTCAATCAATCTAGAGGCTACAATACCTATAACTCCTTTATGCCAATCTTTTTTAAATACCACAGTTGTAAAATCTTTTTGTTCTTCATTGCTCTCTATTTGTTTTAATGCTTGACTAGTTATAAGTTGATCTAAACCTCTTCTCTCTAAATTAAAATTGTCAATTTCTTTAGAAAAAGAAATAGCATTATCAAAGTTTTCTTCTANAAGTAGTTCAACAGCATTATTTCCNTGTTTAATTCTTCCCGCAGAATTAATTCTAGGCGCTATATAAAATGAAACCTCACTTAGAGTNATTTCAGGCTTGTTAATACCTCTAATAATTGCTTTCAAGCCAATAGTTGGAGAGAGGTTTATGACTTTTAAACCAAAATAGCAAAGTGTTCTGTTTTCTCCAATTAAAGGAACAAGATCTGCGCCAATTGCCACTGCTACTAAATCTAAATAGTTTTCAATATTTGACTCCCAATCGTCCTGAGTAATATCTAACGCCTGAATTAATTTAAAACCAATACCGCATCCACATAGATACTTAAATGGGTAACTGCAATCACCCCTTAAAGGATTTAATACAGCAATTGCGTCTGGAATAACTGATTCTGGTTTGTGATGATCACAAATTATATAATCTATATTTTTATTATTCGCATAAGAAATTTTATCTACTGCCTTTATTCCACAGTCTAAAGCTATCACTAAACTAAATTCATTATCTGCAGCATAATCAATAGATTGATATGATATTCCATAGCCCTCATCATATCTATCTGGAATATACGTACTAACTTGATTTGTTGTGTTATTTCTTAAAAACTTACACACTAAAGCAACAGAAGATGTCCCATCAACATCGTAATCTCCATAAATTAATATCTTTTCATCATTTGAAATAGCCTCTAAAATTCTCTTTACGGCTTTATCCATATCCTTCATTAAAAAAGGGTCATGAAGATGATCTAAAGATGGTCTAAAAAAAGTTTTAGCATCTTCAAATGATTTTATATCTCTAGTAACAAGCAAAGAAGCTGTTGTGTTACAAACATTTAACTGCTTAGATAAGATTTTAATTTCTTTTTTTGAATCAGCGCTATTAACTTCCCAGTACATTATTTAATATTATGAAAATGAGATGATGTATTTACCTCTGCAAATTTTCTGAACATCTCCATAACTCCACAATATTTAGTAACTGAAAGTTCTACTGCTCTATTAATTTTTTCTTCGTTTAAATTAGAGCCGTAAAAATGGTATTCCAAATTAACTTTTTTATAATACTTTGGATGTTCATTTGTTAATTCTGCAGATGTATTCATTTTAAAATCAGTAAGCTTAATTTTCATTTTTTCTAAAATTGAAATAACATCTAAGCCTGAACATCCAGCAAGCGAAGAAAGCATCAAAACCTTTGGGCCTGAAATATTATCATCCTTATTTATTCCAGAACCAAGGGTTAAAGTAGATTCGTTTGGATTTAAGGATTCAAATATTAAATCGCCCTTCCATTGTGTTGTGATTTTATCATCCATAATTTATTTTTGTCTTTGTATTATTATTACTATTTCACCTTTTGGCTTGTTTTTAATAAAGTGCTCCTCTAGTTCTTTTGAAGTTCCTCTAAGCGTTTCTTCAAACAGTTTTGAAATTTCTCGAGAGATAGACAAGTGAGTTTTAGGGCCCATATATAATGAGATGTCTTTTAAGGTCTTTAGAAGTTTATGTGGAGACTCATAGATAATAATTGTTCTTTGTTCGTCTGCTAATTTTTTAAATCTAGTTTGTCTTCCTTTTTTTACTGGAAGAAACCCTTCAAATATAAATTTATCGTTTGGAAACCCTGAGTTTACTAAAGCAGGAATTAATGCAGTAGCTCCTGGCAAGCAATCAACTTCAATTTGATTGTCAACACATTCCCTTACTAATAGGAACCCTGGATCTGAGATTGCTGGAGTTCCTGCATCACTGATCATGGCAATGTTAATACCAGACTGAAGTTTTTTTATTACACTTTCTAACACCCTATGTTCATTATGCATGTGATATGAAGTCATTGGAGTTTTAATTTCATAATGATTTAATAGTTTACCAGAGGTCCTTGTGTCTTCAGCCAAAATTAAATCTACTTCCTTAAGTGTTTCAATAGCCCTAAAAGTAATATCTTTTAAGTTTCCTATAGGAGTTGGCACAATATATAATTTACTCATGCTTTATATTTATTAAAAACTTTTTAAGATATTATTAAATTGATGATTGATTTTTGATAAATTTACTTTCTCAATCTTTTTTGAAAAGAAAACTTAACTAATAATAAAATTACAAAATGTTTCTTGAAAATACTTTGAAATATGATAAACAATTTGGGTGGATTGAAGTAATCTGTGGTTCAATGTTTTCTGGGAAAACAGAAGAACTAATTAGGCGATTAAAAAGAGCAAAATATGCAAACCTTAAGGTTGAGATTTTTAAACCCAATGTAGATATAAGATATGAAGATGATATGGTTGTTTCTCATGACGAAAATGAGATAATGTGTACCCCGGTTCCTGCAGCTGCAAATATTCCAATATTAGCTGACGGTTGTGATGTAATAGGTATTGATGAAGCTCAATTTTTTGATGATGAAATTGTAAATGTATGTAATTTTTTAGCTAACAAAGGGGTTAGGGTTATTGTAGCAGGTTTAGACATGGATTTTAAAGGTAATCCATTCGGACCAATGCCAAATCTAATGGCCACTGCAGAGTTTGTAACAAAGGTTCACGCAATTTGCACAAGAACCGGTGGGTTAGCCCATTACAGCTTACAGAAAAGCTGAAAATGATAACTTAGTTTTACTTGGCGAAACAAATGAATACGAACCATTAAGTAGAGAGGCGTATTTTAAAAAGCATCAATCAAAAATAAATGACATAAAAGTAACAGATGCTGAACAAATTATAACAACTAAAGATGTCTAAAAGTCAGGGAACCTTTATAGAAGTAAATTTAAGTTCACTAAAGCACAATTTCGATTATATTAAATCACTAATTTCTAAAAAAACAAAAGTCCTTGCAGTTGTAAAGGCGTATGCTTACGGAAGTGACCCTGTTAAAATAGCAGCTTTCCTTGAAAAATTAAAAGTAGACTATTTTGCTGTCGCTTATACTTCTGAGGCCGTAAAACTAAGAGAGTTTGGGATAAAAAAACCTATCCTGGTTTTTCATCCTCAAGCAGAAAATTTAAGTACTATAATAAAGCACAATTTAATACCAACTTTGTATTCCTTTAAAATGCTAGAATTCTTTAAGGATACTGTTAGCAGAAAAAAAGTTAAAAACTACCCCGTTCATTTAAAAATAAACACTGGATTAAATAGAATAGGCTTTAGTACACAAGACGTAAATCGATTAATAAGCTCAATTAACAATGATAATTTCATTAAAGTAGATGGAATATATTCACATTTATCATCAAGTGAAGACAAGCTAGAATTTGATTTTACTCAAAAGCAAATTTCTCTTTTTACAAAGACATTTAAAAAAATAATAAAAAATATTAGTGATAAGCCTTTAGCACATATTTGTAACACATCTGGTGTTATTAATTTCCCTGATGCTCATTTTGATATGGTCAGATGTGGTATAGGAATTTATGGGTTTTCAAATAAATTAACCAAAAGTAAAAGTCTAATCCCAGTAGTTAGTTTAAGGTCTTCAATTTCCCAAATTCATTTGATAGACAAAGGGGAAAGTGTCGGATATAACAGGTCGTATATTGCTGAAACAACTAAAAAAATCGGCACAATACCTTTAGGTCATGCAGATGGAATTTCTAGGCTTTATGGAAATAATAAAGGTTTTGTTTACATAAAAAATAAAAAAGCGCCAATAATAGGAAATGTCTGTATGGATATGTTAATGGTAGACATCTCTAAAATTAATTGCGAAGAGGGNGANGAAGTTATTATTTTTAATGAAAAATACAGTGCTGAAGAATTAGCTGAGTCTGTTGGNACTATTTCTTATGAACTATTAACTGCTCTATCACATAGAATTGAAAGAAAATTTATAAATTAATTAAATGAAGGTAGCGATCATAGGTGCAACTGGTTTAGTTGGGTCAGTATTATTATCAATAATAAAGGAAAGAAAGTTTCCCTTTACAGAATTAATTTTAGTAGCATCTAAAAGAAATGTTGGCAAAAAAATTAATTTCAGTGGAGAAAGCTATGAAATTATTGGTTTAGATGCAGCTCTTAAATTAAAACCAAATATTGTTCTTTTTTCTGCTGGAAGCAATGTGTCAATTGAATGGGCGCCTAAATTTAGTTTAGTTGGATCTACAGTAATTGATAATTCATCGGCATGGAGAATGGATTCATCAAAAAAATTAATTGTTCCGGAAATTAATGCTAGTTTACTGTCAAAGGAAGATAAAATTATAGCAAATCCTAATTGTTCAACCATTCAATTGGTGATTGCTCTTTCTGAATTACATAATAAATTTAATATTAAACGATTAGTTATTTCTACTTATCAATCAGTCACAGGAACTGGAGTTAATGCGATAAATCAGCTTGAAGGGGAAATACTGGGAGAAGAACCAGAAAAAACTTATCCGTACAAAATTTATAAAAATGCAATTCCTCATTGTGACTTTTTTGAAAAAAATGGATACACAAAAGAAGAGATGAAATTAGTAAATGAAACCAAAAAAATTCTTTCTGATGATTCAATTTTAATTACAGCAACTGCTGTCAGAATACCTGTTATGGGAGGCCATAGCGAGCTGTTAATGTAGAGTTTAGTAATCCTTTTGAAATTAATGATGTATTAAAAACATTAAAAAACACAAATGGAGTAACTGTTCAAGATGATATTAATCAAAATTTATATCCAATGCCTTTAACTTCAGAAGGGAAAGATGATGTTTTTGTTGGTAGAATAAGAAGGGATTATTCAAAAAAGAATGCATTAAATTTATGGATTGTAAGTGATAATCTTAGAAAAGGAGCCGCCCTTAACGCCGTACAGATTGCAGAACATATAATTGCCAAAAAACTCTTGTAGTTATTAAAACACTCTTATTAAAATTTAGCTAGAAAAGGATTTTGTATATTAACTATATTATTTTTTAATCAATCTTAATTGAAAATCAACTCTTAATGATTTAATTCTACGGTATGAGGAAATTTTTCATGATTATTTTATTAATTCTTGGGTTTCAATCTAATATTCATTCACAAGAAAATAATGAAACGTTTACGATATATTTAGTTAGACACTCAGAAAAAGATTTATTTTCTAGTAATTCTACAGACCCACCTTTAACCAAGTGTGGCAAGCAGAGATCAGAAAATCTAAGTACATTTTTAAAAGATGTAAATCTTGATGTTATATACAGCACTGATTATAATAGAACTAAAAACACAGCATTACCCACGTCAATTGCTAAAAACATTGTAACTAAAGAATATGATGCTCAAGATTTAGAGAGATTTTCGAAATTCTTAAAAGATAAGAAACAAAATGCTTTAGTAGTTGGGCATAGCAATACTACAGGAGTTTTAGCTGGGCTTTTAGTGGGTCAAGAAATTGGAGCTTTTGATTTAAATATTTATAATCGAATTTATCAAGTAGTAATTTACAATAACCAAGGTCGTCTTCATTTGTTAAATACAGTTTTTGATTGTGTTGATTAACCATAAAAGCTAATAAACTAATTTCACATTTTTAAATGAATCTTTCCATTTATTGTAATGCAGTCCAAAACATTTGTATCTTAGTGCATCAACTAAAATTTAAACAAAGTTTTCAATAATGAAAAAAAAGTTTTTTTTATCAATTCTTTGTTTAATCTCTTTCCATATTTATTCTTCTGCCCAAAACGTAGAAATTGATAATTACTCTGTAAAC
>JGI20155J14468_10002244_pt1 | contig 14354 bp, 14 predicted proteins | sample COG_05_FD_14468 | JGI IMG/M metagenome (IMG submission 14468) | reverse complement strand
TTTTAAATATCATTTTCTTTATTTATTTTATCGTTTACTTTCTTTAAAACACTCTTCAAATTATTAAGTACAATTAATATATGATTTATATAGTTTTATCTATAAGTTACCTTTTAGGTTCAGTAAATTTTGCAATAATTATCAGTAAATATAAAGGCATAGACATTAAAAGTGAAGGTAGCGGCAATCCTGGATCATCAAATGCACTAAGAGTTCTCGGTAAAAAATATGCAGCAGGTGTTTTGGCTGGAGACATGTTAAAAGGAATTATTAGCATAGCCTTAGGTATTTTTTTTGTTGAATCTGTAAATCCATTCATATTTGGATTGGCAAGTGTTCTAGGGCACTGCTTTCCGATATACCACAAATTTAGGGGTGGAAAAGGAGTTGCAACATTTTTAGGCTCTTATTTAGGATATCTGATACTTGTACCATCAACAAAATATACCGAGAGTTTTAAAATAATAATTTTTTTAATTCTACTGTCAAGTTTTATAGTGATCGCAAAATTTTTTCGAATTTCAGCACTTGCAAGCTTATTTACAGTTATTATTTCAGGATATTTCGTTATTACAGATACAAATAACACATCAGCTCAAATAGGTACTCTTCTAATAATTTTAATTATCATTTTTCAACATCGTTCAAATATAGAAAGACTACTAAAAGGAAATGAAAATAAATTTTAAAGCGAAGAATATAATTATTTTTTTCTGTAATATGAAATTAGAAAGTTGAGGCAGGGCAATGAGTTCAACATTTGTTTTGATTAGTTTATTATTATCGTTATCGATGGCAGTTTTAGTGCCTGAACTGAAAGATTCCAAAAAACCTATTTTTTCACTATCACCAGAGTATGATTACATGGTTAGTAAACAACGTAAAGGGTTTCTAACAATAGGACTTCTTGCAGTCTCAACATTTTTTGTTTCAATACAAACCCTATCAGTCGCATTATTTGTTTTTCATCTATTTCTCGATCTCCTTTTTGGCCTATACGCGTATACTTCTTTTCAAGTTAGGAGAACCACATTGCTTCAGAATTCTCTAGTTGGCTCTAGTTTTATAAGTGAAAATATTACTCAGCAGGAGGAGTACCTCCAAGAAGCTGGTTAGTCCTTAATTAAATACTTAATTTAAAACTAGGTTATTAATGAAATCTAAAGAAAAAATTACTAACGTAGTAAGTTATTTCTATGGAATATAAATACATCTCAGGAATATCTTTACCTCTTCCCAGTAAAACAGTTTGGGAAGAAGGCATGCTACTTCAGGATATTTATCCTGACTCCTCATTTGTAAGTGGGAGTAAAAATCCACAAAGTATGAGAATGAAGCCTATCGTAAAAAATAATTTTGTATATGCTAACTACATTTTTGAAGATCGTTTTGCGGGTGGACCTGGTTTAGTACATGGTGGAATTTTATCGGCCGCACTTGATGATTTAATGGGATACGCAACAGTCCTTCACAATAGAATGTGTGTAACAGCAAATTTAGAAGTAAACTTTATTACCCCAGTCCCAGTTGAGAAAGAATATGAATTATTTGCATGGGTGAAAGATATCGACGGAAAAAAAATATCAACAGAATCAGTCATTAGAACTAAAGAGAAGATTCATGTAGAGTCGAGAGCTCTTTTTATTGATTTAGGTGAAAATGCATTTAAACATTTTGCACCAGAAAAGAATTATCCTTAACTCAAATTTTACTTGCTAAGAAATGACTCATTGCTTGGATGGTAATCATAGGATTGACTCCAGAACATCTTGGGAACGTTGAGGAGTCAGTTATATAAACATTTTCGAGTCCATGCACTTTTCCATTTAAGTCAACAACACCTTCAGAGGGATTTGGATGTATTCTGGCGGTTCCCATTTGATGAGCTGAACCTAAGAGTATTCGAAATGGCTCATTTCTAACTTTTCTAACTTTGCCTATAAAGCTTTCAATATCTTCATTTGATTCTCTTTTCCAATGCATAGTTGGAGATGTTGCAACCATTATCTCTTCTGCACCAGCTAAAAAGTTTGCCTTAACTAGGCTTTCTATTCCATGTAATAAATTTCCATGATCAAAATCATTTAAGTTGTATTTCCATAAATGTTGAGGGTTTTTATTAATAATTGAACCAGAACTTGTATCAGAGGTTAATACAATTGAGCCTGACCAATAATTATAACTTGAGATAAAGTCTCCAAAATTCGTCTTGATTGTTTGGAAAGAAAGGAAAGAAAAGACTTGGATGCATTGGTAGACCCTCAAGGAGGTATCCATAGTTATCTTTCCTGAATAAATGATCATCTGAATAAATACCCTGCATGCTCCCTGCCCATGGATTTTGTAACTCAGAAAACTTTCCAGCAACTCCAGAAACAGGGTGTAGCTTTAAATGCTGACCGAGATGTTTATTTTTATAACCACTATTCAGCAATATTTTTGGTGTATTTAAAGAACCTGAAGCTAGTATTACTTTTTCAACTGCTACTGAGTAAGATTGGCCATTATGCTCAACATTAACATGAGTTGCTTTGCCATTTAATATAGAGAGGCTTTTTACATGGGTGTTACTGTATATATTTTCTTCATTAAATTTATCTTTTGAAAACCAAGATTTATAGGATGAATTTATAGTGTCATCAGAATGTCCAAATGTACTAAAACCAGACTCAAGACAATCATTATTTTTAGTATTTCTGGGAATTATTTTGTAACTGGTTTTATTAAGCTCTAGGCCCTGCGCCAATTTGATTTCTTTTTGAGGAATTTTATTATTTGTCTCATCAACATTTAAGTTTTGGCATATATAGTCCAGGCTTTTATTAAATGAATCCGAATTAAAGTGATTATTCTGTTGGGTAAGAGCATCCCATTCACTTAAGATATTGTCAGGAGTCCTAAGAGATGTAGTCCAGTTAATACTCGTACCTCCACCAATACCCATTCCAGCTAGAAGCTGAACTTTGTATCCTCGAGTTTGTTGAATTGCATTTGTTTCATAGAAGTTGTGATACCCAAAAGTTTCGTTATTTGTTTCACCATTTGGAAAATGGCCTTTATCAAATATACCTACTTCATATTTTTGATTCAATAAATTAGCTGCAATGCCTCCACCTGCACCACTGCCAATTACTGCAACCTCAAGATTTTTTGGAATAGAGTTTTCTCTTTTTTTTATCTTTGAATTTTTATAAACTGGATAATCTAGATATTTATATACAGAACCTTCTCCACTGAGTGAACGAGCAGTGCTCAAGCCAAAAAGTGCAGTAATGCTAAAGCCAAGTTTTCTTAGTGTTTCTACATTAGAACTTTGTAATTTATTTATTAAATTAGATATGTTTTGATCTCTTATTATTAATGTTCTTACTTTGAAAGAAAATATAAAAAATAAAGCTTTTAACTGTANGATTTCAGACTTATCAGGATAATTACTTAATATAAAGAAAAAATACTCTTCTGAGTTTTCTATCTCACTTTCATTAAAGTTTGGATATAAACTTTTAAAAATTGTTTTAAAACTTTTACTTATTCTTCTGTTCATCCTGTAATTTTAGTAATTATTAAAGATAGAAGTCTAGATAATCATGGTCTTTTTATATTTTTGATTTGAAACAGAAAAGAGAATTCTTTTGTCAGATCTTTATAAATCTAACGAATCCTCTTTTCCTCAAAGTTTAGTAAACATCTACTTCACTTTGTAAAGGTATTGTAAGTGTTTTTGCTGTTTAAAAATGTTTAAAATATATTTTTTAATTACTCAAAGTTTAGATGCCTTTTAGTATCTTTAATATATGAGCGAAAAGCCATTAAGTTTTTCTACTACAAAAGTTAATAAAATAGCACAATGTCCTGGATCCGAATATAAGAAATTCAACACAACATATACCCCAAATTCCAACTTACAAAGGTGGAAAAGTATTAATGATGCGATTATAGACTGGTTAGTAAATCAGGCTCCAAATGAAGTTGCAATCAATCAAGCAGAAGAAAACAACTTCAAATATTTTGACAAGTTACAGCAAAAAATTTCTTCAGAATTATTTTCGCAGTTTAGAAATATATATCATAAAAATACTGCAGACCTGAATGCAGATTTTCCCAGCAGTAGTATTTCTAAATTTATAAATGATGAGGAAGTTTTTATCAATGCTCACACACAATTTGAATTTGAAGATGAAGTCTCTACGGAATATGTAAAGTTAAAAACTGGTAAGAAGGGTGTTAGTGATTTAGACAAAGCAATAATTTTAAAAACACGTTTAGAAAATGAAACCTTTTATGTTGCAGATCTTTATAACAACGATTTACTTGAAATTAGCAGTATAGAAAATGCCGATGAGGTAATAGATGATAATTTTTTGTTGCTTGAAGGTTTTATCAATGAAAACATAAAGCTTATACCAGGGAATCATTGTACCCTTTGCGAGAGATCATCTTCATGCGGAGAATATCCCAGTATCAATGGAGAAGGAACTAAGAAAAGTTATAGAGGAATTGTTATTTCTAAAACTAACTTATTAAATAAAGATAATTGTGAGAGACAGTTCGCATGGAAAACACAATACGGCATTCCGAAAGAAGAAAAAGAGTCCGATCCATTCCCAATGAAAGTTGGAATTAGTTTTCATAAATTCTCTGGAATGATGCTTTTAAACAATCAAGATTCTCAAAAATCAGGAGAAATAGAAAGATTGAAAAATTTGCTTAAAGAAGAAGATGGAGAAGTTGCAATAGAAGTAATTAAGAAATATGAACAACTCTTAAATCAAATTAAGGATTTTAATAATCTTGAAATAACAGCAAGAGAAAGAGTTCTTGGTTTTACTGCAATAACGGATGCAATAGTTCAAAATAAAAGTCATAAAGTCTATGAGGGTAAAATTGCTGCAACATTTATGGGTTCTGCTGATTTAGTTGGCAGACTGGATGGAGCTCCTCTAGTTGTAGAACTAAAAACTGGGGCACAGCTTCCTCAACATTCAGCTGAAGCAGAGCTCTATGCATTAGGTGCATTTATTCAAACAAAGGAAAAAGAAGTAGTTGTCCTTCATATTTATGTAAGTGATAAAGAAGAAAAAATTGTTGAAAGGAGATTTACACACGACCAGATTGAAGCTTTAAAGGAAAAGTTTGATTCAATTGCTAAAACTATAGGCCAATGGGATCCGAGTGATGCCTTACAACCTGGATTTTCAGAAGGTGATTGGTGTAATTTTTGTGATTTTCAAAAAACTTGTCTTGAATTTAGATAACCCCATCTTTAGATGAAATCAATAATATAATCATCAATATGGATTTATCTAGAACCCAAGTTGAACTAGTTTCAAATGCTTATAAGAAAATAATAAATAACATTGAAATTCTTAGAGAGAGAAAAAGTGCTCCACTTACTCTCGCTGAGAAGTTACTCTTTGGTCACGCTAAGGACGTCACAACTATTTCTTTAAACAAAGGCGAAGATTTTGGAGATTTCCTTCCTGACAGGGTAGCTATGCAAGATGCGACAGCACAAATGGCTATTCTTCAATTCATGCAAGCGGAACTACCTAAAACAGCTGTTCCTACAACAGTGCATTGCGACCACCTAATCCAAGCCTATGAAGGTGCTAATAATGACCTACAGGTGGCCAATAAAACCCATAAAGAAGTTTTCGATTTTTTGAGGTCTTCATCTGAAAAGTATGGCATCGGTTTCTGGGGACCAGGAGCTGGAATTATACACCAAGTTGTCTTGGAGCAATATGCCTTTCCAGGTGGAATGATGATTGGTACTGACAGTCACACTCCAAATGCAGGTGGAATAGGAATGATAGCTATAGGTGTCGGTGGAGCTGATGCTGTTGATGTTATGGCGGGCATGCCATTTAATACAAAAATACCAAAGTTAATTGGTATAAAACTTACAGGCTCAATAAGTGGATGGACCGCTCCAAAAGACATAATTTTAAAAGTTGCCGAAATATTAACTGTAAAAGGGGGGACAAATGCAATTGTCGAATATTTTGGAGAAGGAACAAAAACTATATCCACTACTGGTAAAGCAACAATTACAAACATGGGAGCTGAGATTGGAGCAACATGTTCAGTATTCCCTTTTGATGAAAAAGGTAAAGACTACTTAATCGCTACAGATAGAGAAGATTTAGCTAACTTAGCTGCAGAGAATATGGATATTCTTACTGCTGATGAGGAAGTATTGGAGTCTCCAGAAAAATATTTTGATCAAGTTATAGAGATTAATCTTGATTCATTAGAGCCACATATAGTAGGTCCTCACACACCAGATTTAGCAAGACCGGTCTCAAAGTTAAAAGAGGATGCACTCAAGAATGAATATCCAATAGCTATATCCAGTGCATTAATCGGTTCGTGTACAAATTCATCTTATGAAGATATTGGAAGAGCAGCATTTATTGCACGTGAAGCTGCAAAAAAAGGACTTAAATCAAAAGTTCCTTTGATGGTCACTCCTGGCTCAGAACAAACTAGAGCAACAATTGAAAGAGATGGTTATTTAAAAGATTTGGAAGCAATTGGTGCGACAGTACTTGCAAATGCTTGTGGACCTTGTATCGGACAGTGGAAAAGAGATGATATCAAAGAAGGAGAGAGCAACTCAATTGTATCTTCTTACAATAGGAACTTTCCAGCTCGTAATGATGGCAATGCAGAAACTTTATCTTTCATTGGATCACCTGAAAGTGTTATTGGACTTGCCTTAGGAGGATCTCTTGATTTCGACTTTTTATCTGAAACTCTTACCAACGAGAATGGGGAGGAAGTAAAGTTAACCCCTCCTGTTGCAGATGAACTTCCTTCAGAGGGGTTTGAACAAACTCTTGAGGGATTTATTCAACCTTCTGAATCTACTGAGGGTATTGAAGTAATTATTGATCCCAACTCATCTAGGCTGCAAGTATTAGAGCCATTTGAAGAATTTAATAAAAATAACTACGACTCTTTAACTGTGTTAATGAAAGCAAATGGAAAATGCACAACAGATCATATTTCTCCAGCTGGTAAGTGGCTGCAGTTTAGAGGCCACCTAGAAAATATATCTCAAAATTTATTTATTGGTGTCAATAATTCCTATACAACAGATTCAGGAATGGGAAATAATCTATTAACCAATGAAATTATGTCTCTACCAGATCTTGCAAAAAGTTATCATGAAAACTCTATCAACTGGATAGCAATTGGAGATGAAAACTATGGTGAAGGTTCTTCTCGAGAACATGCAGCTATGGAACCTAGGTTTCGAGGTTGCAAAGTAGTCCTTGTAAAAAGCTTTGCAAGAATTCATGAAGCAAATTTAAAAAAACAGGGCATACTGCCTTTAACATTCGACAATAAAGATGATTATGAATTAATTGAACAGGATGATAAGTTAACAATTGAAGATCCTTCTAACATAGAGCCTGAAAAGCAGGTGATTGTCAATATTGAAAAATCTGATGGTAAAATTTTAGCTATTACAACCAACCACTCACTNTCCGATGAACAGATAACATGGTTCAAAGCTGGATCGGCNTTAAATTATATAAAATCTAGTTAATGGAAAAAATTTCAAGTACTTTAGCATCTCTCAGAAAAGAATATGGAAATAAAGAGCTCGATGTTAATGAACTTTCCGAAAATCCGATTANTCAATTCAAAAAATGGTTAGATGAAGCTATAAAAATTGAAGCAAATGAGCCGAATGCAATGGCAATTTCTACAGTAACAGATGAGAATAAGCCACGATCTAGATATGTTTTATTCAAAGATCTCGTAGAGGAGGAAATAATCTTCCATAGCCATTACGAGAGTCCTAAAGCGAAAGAAATCTTTAATAATCCTAATATTTCGGGTGTATTTTATTGGCCAGAGATTCATAGACAGATTAGATTTGAAGGTGTTTGTAAAAAAGCTTCACCAGAAGTATCTGATGATTATTTCAACTCAAGGCCTAGAGGTGGTCAACTGAGTGCTATTGTTTCAAATCAAAGCCAAAAAATACAGGGGAGAGATGAGATTGAAGAAAAGATAGCTGAATTAGAAATTAAATATAAAAATAAAGAAATCAAAAGACCAGATAATTGGGGTGGGTTTAGTATAAAAATAGTTTATTGGGAATTTTGGCAGGGAAGAGATAACAGGACCCACGATAGATTCTCTTATTCTTTATTAGATAATGAATGGAAAATAGAAAGGCTTTCACCGTAACATGAGGGAAATAAAAATAACAAAAGATTTTATCAATTCTAAAAATACATCTGTACTTTACGAGTCTGGCAATACAAAAGTTTTGATAACTGTATCAATTTCGGATAGGTTACCAAGATGGCTTGAGAATGGAGATTCTGGATGGGTAACTGCTGAGTACAGTATGCTCCCTGGTTCATCGGGCAGCAGGGTTCCTAGAAAATCTTATGAAGGTGGAAGATCTAAGGAAATCTCTAGATTGATTGGAAGGTCATTAAGAGCAGTTTGTAATTTGAAACTATTAAATGGATATTCAGTAACAGTGGATTGTGATGTCTTAGAGGCTGATGGTGGAACGAGAACAGCTTCAATTAACGGTTCATGGATAGCATTAAACGAGTCATTTAATAAATTAGTTGAAAATGGAAAAATGAATCAAAATCCTTTGATGAACCATGTTGCAGCTTTATCGTGGGAATTGTTGAAGGTGAGTACATAGTTGATCTTGATTATAAAAATGATTCGAATGCGCAAGTAGATTTAAATATAGTATTAAATGATAATTTTGAGATTCTAGAAATTCAAGGAACTGCTGAGAAGAAACCATTCTCCAAAGAAGATCTTGATAAGTTATTTGAAATAACAAAACCAGAAATAGAAAAAATAATAACTCTTCAAAAAGACTAATGAATATACTTCTTGCAACTAAAAATATCAACAAGCATAGAGAAATTTCTAAAATATTAAATGATACTGGTAACTTCCATCAAGCTATCTACAAAGAAGATTTATTAGATGTTGTGGAGGATAAAAATACAATTTTAGAAAATGCTCAAAAAAAAGCACATGAAATTTATGATCATTATCAGGTTCCTGTAATTTCTGATGATTCTGGTTTATTTGTAAATTCACTCGATGGGATGCCTGGCCTTCATTCAAAAAGGTATGCAGGAGAGAATGCAACCGATCTTCAAAATATTGACAAGCTGTTGGCAAACCTCATCGAAGAAGAGGATAGAAGTGCATACTTTCAAACAGTCTTATATTTCTACGATGGTGTAACTGAAATTTCTACAGATGGAATTCTTGAAGGTATGATTACTAAAAAACCTAGAGGTACAAATGGATTTGGATATGATTCTATATTTGAAAATAAGGGTAAAACCCTTGCTGAATTATCTTCAGAGGAGAAAAATAGTATTAGTCACCGCAAGATTGCTACAAATAAAATGATTGGAATTCTAAATGAAAAAATCTAAGAATCTTCTCATAGTATTTTTATTTTTATTCTTCTCAGCATGTGAAGCAACTTGGACAATGGAAATAGAACTTAATGATGATAATTCTGGAGATTACAGAATAGCTATTCTTCTTGACCAAGAAGCACAGCTATACGCAGTAGAGACAGGCCAAACTTCTATTGGTGGTTTAAATGCCATACTTACAGCTATGCCAGATGGTTTTGGCTCAACTATTTACGAGGATAATGATAAATTGGGTATCTTAATCAGAAATAATTTTCAAAATATTGAAGAGTTCGAGAATCAATTAGAAATTCTTCGTGAAAATGAGAATACTGAACTGTTGCTACTCCCTTTATCTAATATTTCAATATCTTCTGATGGAAATAAAAGAAGTATCTCAGGTTCTTTTGCAAAAATACTCAATGGTGCAGATGAAGAGATAGAAGGAATAGAAAATATTTATTCTGGTAGCTTAAGCATTCAGCTTCCGGGAAGAGTAACAGAACCAAAAATTGAAAATATTGTAGATAATAAAATAATATTTCAACACTCAGGTTTACTTGAGCAAACCTTCCTGATGTCATCAAACACACAAGAGTTAACACAAGTTTATGTTGTTGGTTTATTATTTTCCCTCTTACTACTTGGCTATATAATTGCTAGACAACGGAATAGAAATAAGTAATATTGATACATGATGAATATCATAATTATTAATTAAGGACAACGAACGTATCGTTGTTACCCTTGCATGGCAGGGGTTTTTTTTTAGATATGAAAATAGATATATTTGATACAACTTTGAGAGATGGCTTTCAGCAGGAAGGGATATCACCTTCTGTGAAGGACAAGCTTGCTATTGCAGAATTACTTGATGAACTAGGTGTAGCCTTTATAGAGGGTGGCTGGCCGGGTGCTTCACCCAAAGAAGAAGAATTTTTTGATAGGGCTAAAACTGAACTTAAACTTAAAAATGCAAAACTAGTAAGTTTTGGATCTACAAGAAAACTAAATTCAAAAGTTGACGAGGATCCACAAGTCCAGGCGCTCATTGACTCTGGAACAGAGTATGTCTGTATTGTAGGAAAATCATCAAATTTACATATTACAAAAGCAATTCAAACTGATGTTAAAAGTGCTATAGAAATGGCTGTTGACACAATTGAACATCTTAGTTCCAAAGGCAAAAAAGTCTTTTTTGATGCTGAGCATTTTTTTGATGGATATAAAGAGGACTCCAAAACAAGTCTTGAAATAATGGATGCAGTTATGGCTGCTGGTGTAGATTGCTTCATATTTTGTGATACAAATGGAGGAACGTTACCGTCAGAAGTCACTGCAATATTAACCGAAATATTGCCAAGGTATGAAGGCCAAAAGTTTGGTGTACATTTTCAAAATGATAATGGATGTGCAGTTACAAATTCCATGGCAGCAGTCAATTTGGGAGTGAACCATGTTCAAGGGACCATGAACGGCTATGGAGAGAGAACTGGAAATGCGGATCTTTGTACTCTTGTACCAAACTTATCTTTAAAAATGGGTCATGAAACAATAAATTTAGAATCTTTAAAAAAGCTAACACCTATAGCAAATCACATTGCTGAACTAGTCAATATCACTATCGATTCTAGACAGCCATATGTTGGTTCAGCTGCTTTTACTCACAAAGCTGGATTACATGCTTCCGGTATGGCTAAAGACAGCTCACTATACGAACACATTGACTCTTCTGCTGTAGGGAACTATACACGAACTACGGTCTCAGAACTAGCTGGTAGGGCAAGTGTAATTACTAAAGCAAATGAGTTTGGTTTAGAGTTTTCAAATGATGATGCGAAAGAATTAATTAATCATGTGCAGAATTTAGAACATGCAGGATATCAATTTGAGGCTGCAGATGCATCTTTATTTTTACTTATGAATAAAGTAAAAAATGTAGTTCCAGAGTTTTTTAGTTTTGAGAGTTTTCGTGTATTTTCAGAAAGGCGCAATTCGGAAAATGTTATCTCAGAAGCTGTAACAAAATTAATTGTCAATGAGAATAGATACGTCACAACTGGTGAGGGGGTCGGCCCTGTAGACGCTCTAAGTAAGGCCCTTGTAGCAGCATTAGAGGCTGATTACCCAAATGTTACAACCATCAAATTAGTTGATTACAAAGTAAGAATTATTGATTCTTCTGATGGTACCGAAGCAAAAACAAGGGTCTTAATTGAATTTACAGATACAACTAAAAACTGGAGCACTATAGGTGTCCATGAAAATATTATCAATGCCTCATGGAATGCACTTTGTGATGGATTTAATTATTATTTTATGACAAGCTAATTAGATATTTTCTAATTTTTTTATTTATACTTATAAAAAAGGAGTATTCCTATGAATGAAAAAATAGAAAACCTATTAGAAGAAAATAGAAAATTTAGCCCATCTGAAAATCTTGTTAACAATGCAAATGCAACAAGTGATTGGTTTACAGAAGCAAATGAAGACCGTATAGAGTTTTGGAAAAAACAAGCCCTTGAACGTATTACGTGGTACAAAGAACCGACAGAAGTTTTAGATGATTCAAATGCACCTTTTTACAAATGGTTCAAAGATGGAGAGCTGAACCTTTCATATAACTGTTTGGACAGACATCTTGAAACTGATGCTGACAGAGTAGCATTTTACTGGGAAGGGGAGCCTGGAGATACTCAGGAAATTACTTATCAAGATCTGTATGAAAGAGTTTGTAGGCTTTCAAACGCACTAAAAAAATTAAATGTTGGAAAGGGTGATAGGGTAGCAATCTACCTCGGCATGACTCCTGAAATAGTTGTATCAATGCTAGCTTGTGCAAGAATAGGAGCGGTCCATTCAGTTGTTTTCGGAGGCTTTTCGTCAGAAGCTTTAGCTGATAGAATTAACGACGCACAAGCTAAATTAGTCATTACTGCTGATGGTGCCTGGAGAAGGGGAGATATAGTGCCTCTAAAAGAAAATGTTGACGGATCTCTTTCATTGACTGAATACATAGAAAATGTAATTGTAGTTAAAAGAACCAATCAAGAAATCTCAATGGTTGAAGGTAGAGATCACTGGTACGAAGACATTACAAAAAATGAATCTTCAGAATGTGAACCTGAAGTAATGAATGCTGAAGATATGCTTTACATTCTTTACACATCCGGTACTACAGCGAAACCGAAAGGAATAGTTCACACCCAGGCAGGATATCTAACTGGAGTTACAACGACTCACCATGAAGTTTTTGACATCAAAGATGACGATATTTATTGGTGTGCTGCTGATTGTGGTTGGGTTACTGGCCATAGTTATATTGTTTATGGACCTCTTGCAAATAAAACTACAAGTGTGATGTACGAGGGAGCTCCTAATGCTCCAGATGAGAAAAGACTATGGAATATAATTGAAAAGTATAAGGTAAATATTTTCTATACAGCACCAACCGCTATTAGGGCATTTATGAAATGGGGAGTAGAACATCCGCAAGCTCATGACCTATCATCACTGAGACTTTTAGGTACAGTTGGTGAGCCAATTAATCCTGAGGCATGGATGTGGTATCACCAAAATATAGGTAACGAGCAATGCGCAATTGTTGATACCTGGTGGCAAACGGAAACTGGTTCCATTATGATTTCACCATTACCAGGAATAACCGATACTAAGCCTGGGTCTGCATGTGGACCTCTTCCAGGAATAGAGTCTGCCATCATAGACGAAAAAGGAAATGAAGTTGGTAAAGGAGAAGGTGGTTATTTGGCTATTAAAACACCATGGCCATCAATGTTAAGAACAGTGTATGGGGATGATCAGAGATATATTGATACTTATTGGTCACAACATGAAGGTCTATATTTTGCTGGCGATGGAGCGAAATATGATGATGAAGGCTATGTATGGCTTTTAGGCAGAGTAGACGACGTTATGAATATTTCAGGACATAGAATTTCAACAGCTGAGGTTGAGAGTGCTTTAGTCTCACATGAAGCAGTAGCTGAGGCTGCTGTAATTGGAAGATCTGATGAGATATCAGGCGAAGCGATTGCAGCATTTGTTTCTTTAATAGGAACTGATCAAGGTGATGAGAATTTAATCTCAGAATTAAGGCAACATGTAAGTGATAAAATTGGACCGATAGCTAAACCAAAAAGTATCGTGATAACCGCAGACTTACCAAAAACTCGAAGTGGTAAAATTATGCGTAGGCTTCTCAAAGATATTTCAGAGGAGAGAAAACTAGGCGATGTTACTACATTGGCTAATGCTGACATAGTCTCTGAGCTACAATCGAGAGCGATAGATTCCGACGATGAGTGAAAGAACATTTAGCTGGAATTTACCCCAAGATGCTGTTCAAAAATTAATAAGTCTCGACCGTTTCCAAAGAATGGAATTTTTTAGAGACCTACCTATGGAAAATGTTCCGATAGGTGCGTTAATGGGTTTTTCTGAGATAGATATTGATGATAAAGGGCAAGTAACCTTTACTATTACACCTCAAGAATTTCATTACAACCCTCTAGGCACAGTACACGGAGGACTAGCTGCTACTTTATTAGATTCTTGCAATAGTATTTCAGCAAACTGTCAGGTTGATAAAGGATTTCTAACAATGACAACGGATATCAGAGTAAATTATTTAAGACCAATGACTATAAAAACCGGTGAAGTAACTGCTACTGCGATTATCGAAAAAGTAGGTAGAAAAGTTATTTTTGTTAAGGGGTCACTTGCTGACAAAGATGGAAAAGTATATGCCACAGCTAGTTCTACCGAACTTGTGGTTGAAGCTTAATTCAACTTAAAAATCTGTGCGGATGAGAGGACTCGAACCTCCACGAGCAAAGCTCACTGGATCCTAAATCCAGCGCGTCTACCAGTTCCGCCACATCCGCTAAAATGTCGCGNGGG
>JGI20155J14468_10002243_pt1 | contig 14369 bp, 9 predicted proteins | sample COG_05_FD_14468 | JGI IMG/M metagenome (IMG submission 14468) | reverse complement strand
CGTCGAAGGAGTACTACTACTACTACTCAAAGAGGAAGAGGAAGAGGAAGAGAGAGAGGAAAGAAGAGAGAGTTGAAATGTGACGAAACAAGGAGAAAAAAAGAGGAAAAAAAGTGAGAAACAAACAAACGAAAACAAAACCAAAAAAAGGAACAAAGAAAAGAACTTTTGATGAAGAAAAAATTGGTTTTTTTTGTTTTGCCTTTTTTCTCTCTTTCTTTCTTTCTTTCTTTCTTTCCAGAGACGCTTCGTTACTTACTTTTTACGCGTGTTCACACAGTAATAACATACTTTAATCGCACATATATTCCACTTTGAAAGAGAGAGGGAGGGAGAACGAGGAAGGAAGAACCTGCGAGGAGGTGAACTTTAGTGGTAGTATATCATCTCTCATCGCTCTTTCTTTCCGCCTTTTGAAGATGATGATGATGACGACGAGAAGAAGACGAAGAAGAGATTGAAAAACATGAGCAACGAAATCATCTTCGTCTACTCGGACGCGGTGCGGCAAGCGTGCAAATCGTACGGGCTAGATTCGAGAGAGTTTCTCGATGAACTGATGCGCCACGAAGCACACGTCAAGAGGAAGTTTCATCAAAACAACGGAGGAGAACACGCCTTCAACGAAACAGTATCCGCGCAGAAATATTGGTGGGATGTGATTAAAAACATGAAAATTCCGCAGACGACGAAATGTTTGAAAGACACCGGCGCGGAGAATGTGACCTCGACGCTTCGAGCGAAGGAGTTACAAAGACTGGTGTTTTTATGCGCGGTAGCAAAATCGGCGGCGGGAAGTGGAGAGTGGACCAGTGGGAGGTTAGAAGAAGGCATGACGAAGAAGTTGTTCAGGTATTTCCCGGAGCGTGTGCGCGAGTGGCTCGCCATGCATCACGGAACGATAACGGGAAGACGAGTGGAAGTACGAGAGTATAGGGAGTCTCCTATACCCAGTGAATTTCAAAACATTCACGATATTCTCGAGAGTGCAACGCAAATGCAGAGTCGGTTTCAGCAGATTGGCGACGAGATGATCGTGCAATTACGACGACAACAAGAACAACGAGAACAACAACAACAAGCGCCGTCTCCGGCGTTGTCTCCGGCGGCGTCGAAGTTATCCAGAGCGGAAAAAAGTATACACGATACGTTGGAACGCGCGTTGAATTCGGACCCGTATTTTGCGTTGGTTTCTCCGACGAGTTTTAACCCGACTCGGCCAAACGGTGTGGTCGCGAAGCCGACAAAGTTAGTGTTCACGAAAGCGAACAGTCGAAGCGTTGTGAATTTTGAGCTGACGCCGATCCAAGAGCAATTTTTGCGCGAGAATAGTAAAACGGCGCAACTGCGAGCGTATTCGGTGTTGATTAAGGAGGACGAAGCAAAGGCGAAGAACAGAGTGTTGTGGCCAAATGATTGCGTGATGCACGTGAACGGCGTAAACGTGGACGTGACGAGAAGATCCTCGTCCCAAAAAGTTACGAAATCGACGAGAGAACGTCCGGCGTTGATTTCGAACGCGAGAGGCGTGAATTTACGCGCTGGACAAAATACCATGCGCATCATGGGCGTCGACGCTCGACATTTCGCACTGTGCATTTTGTTAGTTCGAGAGCGAACGGACAAGGAAGTCAGAGCTTTGATACCGCCGCCGAAAGAGTTTGATCATTACGTCAGTAGCTTAAAGAAATCGCTCGGTTTCAGCGATCAAGACGAGGAGGACGACGATATCATAGGTCCGGACACCGCTATTATTTCCGTTCGGTGCCCGATTCGCATGTGCATGATGGAAACGCCGGCGAGGTTGGAAAATTGTAATCAAGCGTGCGCGTTCGACGCGGATTCGTTTTTAGAAATGCACAAAGAAACGCGGAAATGGACGTGCCCGTGTTGCGGCAGCGCCGGCGGGCCGAAAGATGTACGAATAGACGGATTTTTAGTGCGAGTCATGGCCAAGTTGAATAGCGATTTGCGACACAAACGCATCAATCCATCGAGCGCTTCGGTGTCGAGGATTGAAGTAGATAAAGATTGCAGATGGCGGTACAGAGAAGCAGCTGGAGATAAACAAGAATTAGGCGAGTGGGTAGATATAGCAGAAACTCGCGCTGTAGAGCTTAGCATACAAGGCAGGGCGATCGCCTCCGCCGAGGAAGGAGTAGCGCTAGAAGGAAAAAATACTAGTACGAGAAATAATAAAAGAAGCAGCGGGATGACTTCTGCGAAGGAAGTTGAAATAGTCATTAGCGAGGAAGAGGAGCGAAAAAAGCCGAAACGCGATAATACTAATGTGGCCGCCGCCGACGACGATTACGATTCGGAAGAAGAACTACGAAACGCCTGCCGAGAAGCTGCGGCTATGCGCGGCAACGGCGGCGCAAAAGACACGGTTCCCGACATTATCGTCATCGATGATTCGGATTCAGAAGATGACGTGCGCATCGTTGGGTCGACTTCCGGCGCAGCACCCGCTCAACCCCCGCATTCTGTCGTTGCTCGGAAAGCTGCGGTGACGCCGATGCAGCAACTGCGTGATTTACATCGATTAAGAAACGCGGCGGAGGAGGAACAACGCCGCCATCAACGAGAACGAGAACGAGAAGCGCATCAAAACGACGGCACGCAACCGTGGCAAAGAGAAATTCTACAGCAGGCTCAAGCAAGAAACGGACGGGTTCCGGTGATCCGTGCCGCTGCAGAGGCGAGGCAACGCGCGGAACGCCTCGAGTCTGAGCGCAGAGTGAAAGAGCACGAGGAGAGACTCAGACAACAAAGAATCAACGCCATGCACAACGGCCGAAGCGAGTACGAACGAAGCGTGATGGCAAACGCACAAGCGCAACCGTTTGGTTTGCAGCCACAATACTATCACAACGCGAATAATATGGCACCACAGCCGCCGCCGCCACAGCCGCCGCCGCGTCCGTATGTGCCGCTTCAAAATGGTGACGGGGGCTTGGGAGTGGTGCCGCCGGTTTTCGGTTTTGGGTCACCGTACCAGCCGCCGCCGCCGCGACCGCTTCGTCACACGCAACAACAACAACAGAAACCGCCTCACCAATCCGTTCGTTTTGTCTTTCGACCGCCGAATCCAGCAACTACTAGGAGCAACACGCAAAAGTAAAAAGAATGAGACGAAGAAGAAGCAATATTTAGAAAACGTGCGGTTTTAGTATACGTATGAATACACACGCAGCGTACAAACGTACACACTACAACATCCTCTCTCTCTCTNTATATATATATAATCCTACCGCACATCGCGCGATGCCTCACTCTCTCATCATCATCACTATTTTAGGTCCTCATGATCCTGTTCATCCCTTTCACCGCGAACGTCATCCCCGCGAACGACTCGCTCACCCTCAGCTGACTCGCCAATCTCGACCTCCCTCCGTCTAAAGGCTCGCTGCACAGCTCTTCGATCTTGTCCATCTCCTCTCCGGTTAACTCCTCTAACTCTTTCCTCACCTCTTCCGGGACGATCACGTGCGCGTCGTGTCCTAACATCGGTGATATTATCGGTACCGCGTGCATCACGTCTCGGTGTTTCGCGAGGACTTTCGAGAGTTGTTCGTTCACTGAAGCGGAGACGGCGTGTCGAGTGCCGTCGAGGATGACTTTGAAGTCCACCGTACTTTTGTTCACATCAGAAGTAAAAGAAGAATAAAAAATCATCGCGAGAGGTGACGATCTGCGAAGCAGAAGCCCGTCGGTGAGTCCTCGAGAGGACGAGGATGATGCGACGGAGAAGAGCATGTTTACGTGTTGTACGTGCGTCTTGGAATGAAGAGAAAAGACTGACGTTTTAGGGGAAATGTGCTTGACAAATTTGACTCGCATCATCTCTCATACTATCATGTGGCGGGCGTAAAAAAGCGCGGTTTTGCGAGAGCAGATAAACGATACGCGCGTATATATTGTGTGTGCGTGTGTGTGCGCGTGTGCGTGTGTGCGCGTATTCGTATACTATGGATGCATTCTTTTCGTCTGTCTTGGGGAAGATGTCAAAGACGTTTGGACGTTTCGATGATATTGATGATGATGGGACGATGAAGATGACAGACGATCCCGCAACTGCGATGGCGCAACGACCGGATGAACTCTTCGAGAGAATGAAACCCCCATCATCGAGGAGGGGTGTTTCTGGTGACGATGATGATGATGATGATGATGATGATGAAAGTTGCATCGTGCACAAAAACGGACCAAAATCCTCTTCTTCTCCTTCTTGGACAACAACTTCGAGAACAAAAATGTGGCTGGAAAACGCTCGAACGCGAACGGAAATCGACCGGAAAACGTGCCACGAAAACAAAGTCTGGCACAGAAGCGCGCACGTGTGGGTGTTTGATAAGGAGAGGAACCGGGTGTTGTGTCAGAAACGGAGCGAGAAGAAAGATACGTTTCCGGGGATGTGGGATATTTCCGCGGCTGGGCACATCGAGTTTGATCCAGAGACGCAAGGGAGGAGGAAGAGGAAAAAGAAGACGAAGGAGGGAGAAGTCTCGAGAGGAGTCGAAGGTGAAGGAGAAGAAAAAAGTGACGAGGACGAGTACGAGGAAGAAATAAGCGAGGAGGAACGAATGATGGAAGAGAGAAAGAAGAAGAACGCGAAAACATCCGACGGAGACGAAGACGACGAAGATTTCATCCACGAGGCGGACAAACACTCCACGCACCCGAACTCGTCTAGAAATACCGCCGCGAGAGAAATAGCCGAGGAATTAGGAATCAATGTCGATCCGAAGCAGCTCACTTACGCGTTCACTTGCGCGGCAAAACAGGCGGACATGGGCGGATGTAACGCCTACGAAGACGTTTACTTCATGCACGGGGATTCGAGCAAAGACGTCGCGGAAACCTTCCCGTTGCTCGGAAAAGCCGAGGTAGATCAAGTCGCGTGGTTCAGCTGGGAGGCGCTCGTCGCCACGTGGAATAAAGAATATTTCGCCAAAAACAAAACCCAGGCGCGGCCTCGGGAGAGGTTTTTACCGAACGAAAATTCCGTCTCCCCGAAATCCAAATCGCTCCTTTACGAGCACGACAAGCGAGAACTCACGAGCGCAAAACTCGTCCCAAGAAACGAACAGTACGTCCGCACGCTAGACGAAATGTTCAAATCCGTCGAAATTCTCAGCTCTGGGAAAGTGTCAAACTTGAAATCGAAGTTTGAAAACGCGCGAGACGGGCGTCTCGTTTCGCCGCTGAAAAAGCCGCCGCCGCCCAAGAAGAAGACGAAGAAATAAAAAGCCCCGCGACGAGAGAAAGAGAGAGAGAACGAGGTTTTGAGAGAGATCACGGAGCGTCCACGGTTGGACGCACAATGCGACATTAGAATGAATACTATCATCGTCGTTTTAAAATGTCCCTCTCTCACTTGCTCTTTTCCTCCACAAAATGTCGTCCATATTACTCCCACTTATTACTCCTCCTATTACTACTCCTATTCAGTACAAACCCACCATCGGACCGAGAAAAAGCGTCAGCATCGCGAGAGGAATGAAAACAACGTCATCAACGAACGCTTCTTCTTCTTCTTCTTCTTCTTCATCATCGGCGGTGGCGGACGACGAGAAAGAATCCAAATTGGAAACGAAAACCGACGGCGACGAGTACGGCGACGCAAATCGACGGACCACCACCACACCAAAACGCCTAAAAGAAGACGCGAGATGGAGAAAATGGATCGGCATGCCGTCTAAAAATTGTTTGGAGTCCATGCCGATCATTTGCGCGCACTGTAACCAAAAACTCACCGCGAGAGATGTCCCCTATGGGGTGGATGTCTCTAGGTATTCATCGAGAAGAAGAAGCACTAATGTTGAAGATGAGAACGACCAAGAAGAAGAAGAATCAGAGTGGGAATCTATGTTGCGAAGAAAATTTGTCCAACTTTCGAGAGACGCAGAAACGGACGCGTTTCTTTTGCGATCTTCGCGGCGACCGCGACTCGTCAACGCGCGATTGGCGCAGGCGTGTACTCGCTTGCGCGAGAAAGAAGGCAAGTCACTGACCGAGGCGAACGCGATCCTTGGGAGAGGAAAGATGTTCGTTTTGAGTCGCGAGCAGGCGCGTGTTTTAGTGGGGAGGAGTTTAATGCATCGTCATCGAGGCGGCGATGAAGGTGGTGAGGGTGATGATGATGACGATAACGCCGTCCTCGACGCGGGCGCGTATCTGGATATTGGTTCCGGCGAAGGCGAAGTGGCGAGTAAATTGGGCGAATATTTTGGCACAGTCGTGGCAACCGAGACGAGTCCGGCGATGGTAAAGCGGTGCGCGGAATCGCATAAAGATTGGACGGTGTTGGAAACGGGAACAATCGAGGACGTCTGGGAAAAATTTAAGATGCAAAATGCAAGGGAAGAAGAGGAAGGGACGAGCACGAAGAGCGAGGCGGCGAAGAAAAAGGTGCGCGAGCTTTTAGACGAAGAAGAAGGAACAGAGACGACAGAACGCCAACATCAAGGACGCGGCGGCGGCGGCGGCGGCAAATTCGATTGCATCGGGATGTTCAACGTCCTCGACCGATGCGACCGTCCCTTCACCATGCTCTCGCACGTCCGAAATCTTCTCAAACCGAAAACGGGACTCTTCGTCCTCGCCGTCGTCCTCCCGTTCCGCCCGTTCGTAGAGCTCGACGACGGCACGCGCCGCCCACCCTCAGAAAAACTCGACGTCGCCACCCCAACCGCCGCTTGGGAGTACGGTTGCAGAGACTTGTACGAAAACGTCCTCAAACCGAGCGGCTTTGAGATTGAAAAAATCTCGCGAGCGCCGTACGTCAGCGAAGGCGACCATCTCGCCGGAGCGTACGTTTTAGACGACGTCGTCTTTGTTTTGCGAAGAAGTGCCGATGTGTAGAAAGTGTTCGTTTGTGGCCCGGAAAGGCCTTTTAGATTCAGAATCATAACGAGACTTAAATTCTTTGAGAATACTACTCTCGTCTACCACAGTTGTCACTCGTTTCCATCCAAAGGCACCACAAATCTTCATTCTCTCGTCTCTCCTCTTCTCGCGACGACTCTATCTATATGAACGACTTCTCCTCTTCTCCTCTCAAAATGACCAAAACCACCACCCTCACGCTCTCCCAAAAGATCTCCCAGTCCATCACCCCGGTTTCGGTCTGTCAAAACTTACCGTTCGACCGGTACGAACGCACGTGCGTGCATTTGCAACGACAACTCGCGGTGTACCGGCTCGAAACGAACATCGTGCAAATCTATCGACTCGGTCTCGGGTTCGTCTCTTTAGTCGAAGAGACGATGAAGAAACACCGCGCGTGGCGAGAAAACGAGATGCGGTTTCAACGGTGGCAACGCGAGGCCGAGGACGTGTGCGGGGAGCTGGAGACGTTGAAAGGGGAGATTAATGCACTGGTTGGGGTGGAAAAGTATTCGCACGCGACATCGACGTTTAAGACGATGAAGCGACCACCACCGGTAGCGAGAGAAGAAGAGACGAGCAAGGACGCTAGGGTGGTGGCGGTGGGGTCGTCGGTGTCGTCAAAGTCGTCCTCAGCGGCGGCGGCGACGATGAGAGCAGTAGGCGCGGGAACGGCGGCGTCGACATCGTCGTCGGCGGCGTCGCGACGAACAGAAGGCGCGGCGGCGAAGAGCGGGAAACACTCCTTATTGAGCGGAGAGGTGATTACGGAGAAGGTGAAAGGGCTGGATATAGGGGTGTCTTCGAATAGTACTAATAACAACAACAGAAACAACAGCACTACGGGCGCGAGCGACGCCTCCTTAGGCGATTATCGGTCGCTGGCGAGGTCTCTCATGGACGACGAAATTGGTTACGGCGGTTACGGTGACGGCGCGTTGAAACCGTCGACTCCTCCTCCACCTCCACCTCTTCCGGTTCCGCCGCCGTCATCGTACGATTCGTACGATTACGTTCCTTCCGCGGGATCGATCGAGTTCCGACCATCCGTCGTCCTCCAACACGCGCAGAAACCACCTTCCTCTTCAGCCGCCTCCTTGGACCACCTCAAGTTGGACAAACGCCTCGAGCTTTACGGTTTGAAAGAGTTCATCGTGAACGGGGACGGCAACTGTCAGTTTCGAGCGATTAGCGACCAATTATACGGCGACCAATCGCACCACGCTTCCGTGCGAGCGGTAGTTATCGGGCAAATGCGCGCCAGACCGGATCGATACGCCGCCTTCGTAGAATCGCCGAGCGACGACAACCAAAACGATACCACCACCGAGCTCGCAAACTACCACGCGTACCTCCGCAACATGTCCAAACCCGGATCCTGGGGCGACCACGTCACCCTCCAAGCCGCCTCCGACGCGTTCGGCCTCCCATTTTGCGTCATCACTTCCTACCGCGATAACTTCGTTCTCGAAATTCAGCCGGAAAAACGCAAACATCATCAACGAGTGAATAATAATAATAATAATAATAACGAGGAGGAGGAGAAAGTGCTCTGGATTTCCTTTTGGTCCGAGGTCCACTACAATAGCTTATACCCGATAGATTCCAGTAAGTTTAGTACATAGAATTTGCGTAAGAGCGAAGTTTCAGCGTTGGTTGAGTTAACAGGTATCAAAACTACGAGGTAACGTATATCAATATTCAGCGTTTCAAGCAACGCGATCAATACAAAGCAAATCATCTCTCAAACTTATATCAGTAGAACGCGTACATGCCTCTTTCCCACACACTTCTTCTTACGGAGAGGACGACGAGGATGCTCTTACCAGCGGCGTCTTTTCATCCACCTCATTATCTCTCCTTCCACTCGCGCTGCTACCGTTGCTATTATTACTATTATTCTCTGTACTACTACTACTACTACTACTACTACTACTACTACTATTACCACCATTTTCACTTCCGATATTACTCTTAGGATCCTCCGCGGTGGAGAATATGGCAATCCCTACGGCTTGAACTGCAAAGGTCCCCATGAAAATAAGCGCTTGCTCGGTGGTAGAAAACCCACCGTCAAAACCAAATAAACGCACCAGGCCGCATAACAACGCTTGTTGCAACAAAATAACGTTGAACGATCCAGCGTCGATGTATTTCAAAGATCTGTACGCCGAAGTGAACGAACAAAATATGACAAACGCGAAAACTATATAAATCATCACGTCGGATTCACCCACCGACTTCAAGAAATTGCCCAACTTCTCCAAGTCCCAATCGTGTTCCCATAACAACGCAACCAACGCCAACAAAGCGCCATAAAAACCAAACGCGGTCAAAATCTCGTTCATATACACTCCATTTTCTATCGCATGTTCTTGCAAAACGTTCGTGAGTGAATTGCAAACCGCCGCCGCAAACGCCAAACTATCCCCCAACGCCGGATTTTTCTGCTCTTCCCCGGGGATGTCGTCGTGTAACTGTTTCTCTTCCTCCACTCCGTCTGATACGACCAATAAAACGAGACCTGCGCACGCAATGATCGCACCAACAACGTGCCTTCTCGTGTACCGTCTATTCATGAAGAAATACCCCACACCGCACGATATTGGAACCGTCGCGCTGAGAAAAATCGTCGCGCTCGTCACCGTCGTGTACTTATACGCCAAGATCGCGGTATAATTCCCACCGAAATCAAACACCGACATCGCAATCAGACTCAGCGCTTTCAGCGTCACACCGAAGCAAAAGTCGTCCTTGTACCCGTACTCCGTTAAACTCTTCTTCTTTTTCTTCTTTTCATCCTCTTCTTCGTCCTTTTTGTTCTTCTTACCCGCTAAGAAAGAGGGCAAAAACTGATACGAGTCGTACTTCTTGTGCAGCGTCAACTTTTTCCCAACCCCGGAGTCCTTCGAGACCATATCTATCCTCTGCTGTTTCTCCACGTCGTCATTGAAACCGCCCTCCTCCTCGGCTTTCAAAATCATCGGATCGTCCTCGACGACCGCGCAACAACAACACCACCACGCCAAATTGATGCCAAAAATCACGTACAAAATCACGTAGTCGATCAGTAACGCGACGTATATCGATTTGTTTCTTTCGTTCAGAACTTTGGACAAAATCGCTTCCGCGGCGTATAACACGGCCGTGATGAACGCGTACGTCGCGCCTCGACCGTAATTGTTATTATTCGCGGAACCATTATTCGATGATGACATTTTGTGTCGTTGAGGGGGGTGTTGTGAAGTGCTTCAGAGAGATCGCGCAGAGATCGTGTCCCCGCGAGGGTGTTACGCCTTTTTTATGGACTCTCGTACGAGACCGTCGAATTAAATAAAGTAAAACCAAAAAAAAGGAAAAAAAAAAGGAAAAAAGAGTGCACGGTGAAAGTTCTTTTCAGCAGCGCGATGGCTTTGTGTTTCGCGCGTCTCTCTCTTACTCTCTCTTTCGTCGTCGCACGCAAGGGCAAAGGCGCGGCTTTATTTAGGACGACGCGTGTCATTATATTCCGAGTCTGAGTCTGATTCTGATTGAAGACACCATCTGACGATGTTCTCTTTCAAGTGGTCGAGAGTCGTGCACATCTCACATGCGAGGAAACGACGGTCGAAGAAGAAAATTTCGCGAATCGCGTTTTCCTCAAAAAACAACAAAGACTTTGACAGATTTGGTCTCCTTCTCGGACGACGATGGATCCTCCTCGTCCTCCTTCTTCTCTCCGAGCCGCTGCGAATACCAAGAGCAGCAGTAGTAGTAGTAACACCAACATCGCGTGCAAATTCTTCCTCGCCGGCGCGTGCGCGAAACCCGAGTGCAAGTTCTCGCACGATGCGAACGACGACCAACGGTTAACGACCTCGAGGTGTCCGTTTTATAAGAAAGGGAAGCAGAACAGTTGCACGTACGGGGATAAGTGTCGGTACGATCACTGCAACGACGATAACAACAACGCGTTGGGGACGATTCAGACGACGACGGCGACGGCGCGACGGGAAAATAGCGGTGGTGGTGGTGGTGGTAATCTCGCGACGACGACGACGAGGATGAACACGAAAGCGCCGAGTTTTGTACCAACCTTTGGGACCGGAGGAGCGGCGTATTTGAGCCAGCAGATGCAAAGGACGAATCTCTCGGGGGGGTCGCAATCAACGTCGTCCTTTGCGGCGGCGTCTTCTTCAGTCGTCGCGGGCGGTGGTGGTGGAGCGAGCGGCGCGTGGCAAAACAGTTCGGTGGAGCACTTGCGCCGGAGCGGAACGACGGAGGAAGCCGCGGAAGAGTTCGGGGGAGACGGCGGGGACGATTGGGGGTACGAGGACGAGTATGGGAACTGGGTGAGCTTTAATACCGGGGAAGGAGAGGACATGGCGGATTTTGTAGCGGCGCAGTTACCGGACGATGACGATTTGTTCTTGGGGATGACGGCGAGTAGCGGCGATTTGCAGGAGTATCAACAACAACAACAACAACCACCACAACAACGACAACAACGCGTTGCCGGTGGCGATGGATACGGGTACTACGATCAACAAGGCCAATGGGTCAACATCGAAGATCCGCAAAGTCAGGCGTTTTTAGAGCAGCAGTATCAGTTACAACAACAGCAGCAGCAGCAGCAGCAATATCATCACTTTCAACAACAACAACAACAACAACAACAACAACAACAAAGACAAGTTCCCAGGGACGTAAATGCCATGTTCCGCCCCCTAGAAGTAGGAAACGCGTCGGACCAATCGTACGATCAGCAAAGATCTTTTGATGCGCAAATTGAATGCTCTATATGCTTGGAAAGAGTCGCGGATGAATCTCGCCCGTTTTCGGCGAGACGGTTTGGTTTGTTGGATAAATGCGACCACAGTTTTTGCTTATCGTGTATTCGCGGATGGCGAGATGGTGGCGTACAAGGTAAAGAAGCTGGTGCGATCGCGACCGAACAGGCGAGAATGTGTCCGATTTGTCGCGTCAACTCTTTCTTTATCACGCCGAGCGCTCACTTTCCACGCACGCCGGAGGAGAAAGAAGAGATTTTGAAAAACTATTTGAGCAAAATGAAACAAATTCCGTGCAAGCATTACAACAACGGTCGCTGTCCGTTTGGGACGAGCTGCTTTTATTCTCACGGATCAGGAGAGGTCGATACTGGGGTGAGGAAAACGACGACGGCGGGGGAAGAGCTACACATTTTGACAACGCCGACTTTGGCNGATTACCTCGACGTTTCGAAAAAGGTAGGAGGAGGAGGAAGTCGATGAAGATCGATATGGCTCCTTCGAACACGAGGGAGATACTTGTATTCTAAAAACAAAAACAGTTGTACTACCACATTACATCAAAATACACGAAGACAAAGAACAGTTGTATTCATATCAAGTTTTTTCTTCTTTTGTAGCGTGATGTTTTTATGTATATTTGATTAAATAATGTGATTAAGTTAAGTTGTTTAAGTTGTTCGGTGACATCTCTCTAATATATTATTCCACGTGGTACGCCAAGTTTTGCCCCAACCACTTCTCAACGGTAGCCACGTCCATTCCTTTTCTCGAGGCGTATTCTTCCACTTGGTCCTTCTCAATCTTACCAACGTTGAAGTATTCTGCAGATTTACCGCCAAAGTATAAGCCAGACACAGAGGCCGCCGGCAGCATAGCGAAGGACTCCGTCAACTCGACGCCAATCTCTTCCTTACATTTCATCAAATCCCACATCGTGGCCTTCTCGGTGTGATCAGGTTGCGACGGATACCCCGGCGCTGGGCGAATGCCTTGGTACTTTACCTTCAACAAGTCATCAGCGTTGAGAGATTCATCCGGTGCGTATCCCCAGTGATCTTTACGAACTTGAGCGTGGAGTAATTCCGCGAATGCTTCGGCTAAACGATCAGCTAAAGCCTCCGCCATAATGTACGAGTAGTCGTCGTTGTTCTTTTTGAAAGACTGTGTCAACTTGTCCAAACCCAGACCAGCCGTGCAGACAAACATGCCGAGATAATCGGTAACGTTAGAATCTTTCGGTGCAATAAAGTCAGACAAAGCCATGTACGGTTCTTCAGTATCTTTTTCAGCTTGCTGACGAATCGTGTGGAACGAGCAGCGCTTGCCGGAAGCGGCGTCCTCGCCGTTGTAAACTTCGATATCGTCACCGACGGCGTTGCACGCGTAGAAAGCGAGCAAACCGTTCAATGTCAACTGTTTCTGGTTTTTCATTTGATCTAACATCGCGTTTGCCTCATCGAATAGCTTTTTCGCCTCCTTCCCGACGTTTTCGTCGTTGAAAATTTTCGGGTAGCCTCTGTTCGGGTATCGGCCTCTAAGTTGCCAGACTTGAAAGAATGGGTTCCAATCAATGTACGGGATCACGTCAGCAATCGGGACGTCCTTCAATGCCTTCGTACCTAAAAACTTCGGCTTTACTGGTTTGTGCTCCGCGGAGGAGAAATCTGGCAACGTGACCGACTCTCGCGCTTTCGCGAGGGATAAGTACTTTCGATCTTCGAGACCGGCGAAGAATTCCTCGCGCATCTCCTCGTACGTTTCTTTGATATCATCCAAAAACTCCGGACGTTTTGTCATATCCATGAGAGTTTGAGCAACTGGGACGGCTCTAGACGCATCGAGAACGTGAACGACACCGCCAGAGTACACTGGTGCCATTTTGACCGCCGTGTGCATCTTGGATGTCGTCGCACCACCGATGAGTAACGGAATCTTCAAACCAGCTTTTTCCATCTCTTTCCCAACTGTCACCATCTCGTCCAAAGATGGAGTGATGAGACCGGATAATCCGAGAATATCGGCGTTGTTTTCTTTCACGGCATCAAGGATAGTTTGGCATGGACACATCACGCCAATATCTATGACTTTGAAGTTGTTGCACCCCAAGACAACGGCGACGATGTTCTTCCCGATATCGTGCACGTCACCCTTCACAGTTGCAATCAAGAACGTCCCGGCACTAGAGCTCGAAGTATCGCCGGCGGCATCTTTTGCCGCCTGCATAAACGGAAGCAAGTGTCCGACAGATTTCTTCATTACTCGTGCTGATTTGATTACTTGCGGCAAAAACATTTTCCCGGCACCAAACAAATCCCCGACTACGTTCATGCCATCCATGAGCGGTCCTTCAATGATCTCAAGGCAGGATGCAAACGAACCAGACGTTCGGCACTCTTCGGTATCGGCGATGCAGAACTCATCGATACCATGCACGAGAGCATACTCGAGACGTTTACCGACTTTTTCGTTTCTCCAAGCCTTTCCGTTATCTTTCTTTTTCGCGGCACCGCCGGCAGCTTGGCCTTTGCGGCGGAGGTTGCACGGTCCAGATTTCGGGTCTAAAGTCGCCGCGAATTGAAGCATTCTCTCCGTCGCGTTCGAACATCGGTTCAACAAAACGTCCTCGATGTACTCCAAAAGCTCCTTGTCGATATTCTCGTAAACATCTTCTTCAACCTGAGCGGCGTTGACGATACCCATATCCAT
>JGI20155J14468_10002241_pt1 | contig 14376 bp, 10 predicted proteins | sample COG_05_FD_14468 | JGI IMG/M metagenome (IMG submission 14468) | reverse complement strand
AAATGCATCTTCGTTACAATTAACAGTAGCACAGAAGGGATTATATGCATCAGGTGTATCCAGAGCTAATGCTGCATCAAGCATATTCATGTTAACCCTTCCATAGTTATCCATCTCTGAATTTGCTTTTGACCATACAACTCCTGTATCCCAATCCCAATCTCCTCTTGTTCCTCTCCAACCTTTAACTAATCTAAAAGTTTCTCTGGTTGAGTCATAGCCTCTAGGAGTGTTAAATCTAAAGTATCTTGCATATAAAACATCGCCCTCTTTATCTACGAACTTATCGCCGTTAGGCCTTACTAGCTGGTTTAACCAATAGTTAGTTGCAGGTATGACAAAAGGTTGAGTTCCTCCACCATTTTTAGTAGATGAACCAGATCCTAGAACTGTACCAGGGTATAAAGTACGATTAGCCTCTGACATATATATGCCAATTTCTGCATATGACTCAGTTCCACTAGCAAGCTCTTTATTAATGAAGATCATTACATTATCACGTGTAAGTTTTCCTCTTTTATCCATAGTTTCACCATAATTGACTCTATTGTCAGCTCTTATAGATGAAGAATCATACAAACACATGTGGTCTTGACCAGCTATATTGTATAAGTTTGAAGAGGAGTTACTTGTACAGTTAGAATCATCAGCTCTGTATATACTAAAGATATTTGAACCTTCATAAAATTGAGCCCATGGACTTGAAGCACTTTGGTTTCTCCAAGTAGTATCATTGAATTCACCTAATCCACCTTCGTCAGGAGAAGGTAAGAATCTTCTAAGGTCACCATTTGCCCATTTAGGATCTTCGGAAGCTTTAATTCTTCCTCTATCATAATGGTCGAAATAAACAGATACATTAGTACCATTAGCAAAATCTTTACCCCATTGGATGCTTGCCTTGTTATCATTTGCAGCAAAACTATCGTACCAATTTGTTCTTAATCTTACTGTGGTGCCTTCAAAATCTTTCTTTAAAACTGTATTAATTACTCCAGCAACAGCATCAGCACCGTAAATGGCCGATGCGCCATCGCGAAGTATTTCAACTCTTTCAGCGCCATATACTGGAATTACATTTGAATTGGCGCTAGTGACAGGAACATAACTTCCTCCAACCCACTCAGTAGCATATCCAGGAGAATTAATAATTCTTCTTCCATTTAATAGAGTAACTGTATTACCTGTTCCAATATTTCTTAAATCAAGGGCACCTACATCTCCTCTATTGGCATTGTATCCGCCATTAAAGTCAGTTTGGTTGAAATTATTACTTCCATTTTCAGCAATAGCTTGAAATAACTCTTCACCAGATTCAATTCCTAGATTTTCTATATCATCAGAAGTTATTACAGAAACAGGCAGCGCACCTGTTATTTTAGCTCCTTTAATCTGTGAGCCAACGATTGTAATTTCTTCTACTTCCGCAGAAGTATCTGCATCTTGAGCAAGAATATTAAAAGATAATACCGCTGGTATTAAAAGTAAGTATTTAGAATAATTCATGTTTAAGTTCCCCATAAAAAATGAATATGTAAGCATATAGCTTAAGTTTAAATAAATTGTATCTAGTTTTACCTGTTTTGGGAAGTTTTAGCCATACGAAAAAATTCTAACTTAATCAAGTTTTAAGAGAGAAAATCTATAGCTTTTTTAAGTAAATAAATAGATTTATTTTTACCCATTAGTTTTATGGTTAAACCAAGCGATGGCGATTGAGTTGAGCCAGTTAAAGCAATCCTAATGGGCTGATTCATCTTAGGTGTTGGCAATTCTAACTTTTCTTGCAATTTAGCTAAATGTTTATCTATTTCAGCTTCATTCCATACCTCAAGATTATCAAGCATCTCTAAAACTAAGTTTAATGTCCTCTCAGATCCTGTTAAGAATTTTTTAACACCCTTTTCATCATATTCCTTGAAACTTCCTATGTATGGAACAAGTGATTGAGCTATGAGTTTTAAATTGGGTTTTACAGATCTCATGGATTCAATAAGCTCATCGAGTTGATTGTAATCTGAGTAGTCAATATTTAGATTATTAATGTGAGGTAAAAGAATTTTTTTAAAAGAAGTTTGATCTAGTTGACTTAAATGTTGAGAATTTATCCAATCTAATTTAGTAAGATCAAAAATAGCACCTGCTTTTTGAACTTCTTTAAAATCAAAATCTCTAATAAGCTCCTCTAGATTGAAGACTTCATTTTTGCCACCGGACCATCCAAGTCTAGCTAGTGTATTTATAATAGCAACATCCAGATAACCCTCCGCTTGATACTCATCTAGACTAGTAGCTGCATGACGTTTTGATAATCTTTTTTTATCCTCTCCAAGCACCAATGGAAGATGCGCATATTTGAGAGGTGCATAGCCAAGAGCTTGCTGAATATGAATTTGTCTTGGAGTGTTGCTGATATGGTCCTCTCCCCTAATTACTGTTGTTACTTTTTGTTCGTAATCATCAACAACATTACACAAATGATAAGTCGGGGTACCATCACTCCTCATAAGAATAAGATCATCAAGCTCATTATTTTGAAATTTTATTTCACCTCTAATTAAATCATTTACTGTAATTTCTCCATTTTCTGGCGTTGCTAACCTTAGAACTGTTTTATCAGAACGCTTTAACCCGAGATTTCGACTTCTGCCATCATACATAGGTTTTTTACCAGCTGCGCTTTGTTCATTGCGCATGATCTCCAGAGTCTCTGGAGAGCAGTCACACCAATAGGCATTTCCTGATTCGATTAATTTCTCGGCAGCCTTTGTATATATCTCATTTCTATTTGATTGGTGAATAGGCTCTTTATCTGGCGATAATCCAATAGAGTTTAAATTATCTAGAATATTTTTTTCATATTCTTTAGTGGATCTTTCTCTATCAGTGTCTTCAATCCTTATTAAAAAAAGTCCATTATTTTGTTTGGCATAGACATAATTAAATAAAGCAGTTCTTACTCCGCCTATATGGAGAGTTCCTGTTGGGCTAGGAGCAAAACGAGTAATAGTGGTCATAAATAATTATTCCAAATAGTTTCTATATTATTTTTTTCTTTGATCTCTTCAAGTCTTTTTTGATGAGCTTTAATATCAGATTTACTAGCAGAGACTTTAACAAATTTTAAGCCTTCGAGTGATACACTTGATTGCATTTCTCTCGAGGATTTAGATGCACTTAGTGTATTATCTGAAAATTCAAACTTACTCTGTCCGCCTGTTAAATAAATATAAACATCAGCTAAAATGTTTGCATCTAATAATGCTCCATGAAAACTTCTATCGTAACCAGACACTTCAAATCTATTAGCCAATGCATCCAAGGAATTTCTTTGACCTGGAAATTTATTCCTTGCTATTACAAGAGAGTCTTCTATTTCACAAATATCTTCTAGTTTTGGATATTTAGCTGATACAGCTTTTAATTCATTATTTAAAAAACCCACATCAAAAGGTGCATTATGAATTATTAGTGTTGAGCCTTGAATAAATTCAATAAAGTCATCAGCTATAGCTGCAAACATTGGTTCATTTTCTAAATCTTTATTCGTTATGCCGTGAACTTTTGAAGCCTCTTCATCAATAAGTCTGCCTGGATTTATATATGCATGAAAATGATCTGAAGATTTCTTTCTATCATTTAAAACAACAGCTCCAATTTCAATAATCTTATGACCCTGTCTGACTTCTAGGCCTGTAGTTTCTGTATCTAAGATTATAAATTTTTTTGCCATTTCTTATAAACTATCTATTCCTTTGTTTGCGAGCATATCTGCAATTTCATTTTCTCGGTGGCCTGCATGTCCCTTTACCCATCTCCAATCAATTTGATGATGAGACTTTAAATCATAAAGCTCAATCCATAAATCTTTATTTTTTACATCTTTTTTATTAGCTGTTTTCCAATTATTTTTTTTCCAATTATCTATCCACTGGGTGATGCCTTGCATTACATACTTTGAATCTGTTGTTAACTCGACTATACAAGTTTCATTGAGAGCTTTTAAAGCTTCAATAGCTGCTTTAAGTTCCATTTGATTATTTGTTGTATCTATTTGGCCGCCATATAGTTCTTTTTCTTTGCCTTCAAAAATCATTAATGCGCCCCATCCTCCAATTCCTGGATTACCCCTACATGCACCATCTGTATATATTTTTACCGTTTTCATGTTTTTGAATATAAAATCTTCATATGATTAAGATTGAGCCTATAAAAGCATTTAGTGATAATTATATTTGGTTAGTGACAACTAATGAAGGGTTACTTGTAGTTGATCCTGGAGATGCTGCTCCAGTTGAGTCTTATTTAAAAGATAATAATATGAGTTTGTCTAATATTTTAATAACGCACCATCATTTTGATCACACCGGGGGAGTTAAGAAGCTTAGTGAAACTAATAATAATTTAGATGTTTATGGGCCTACTAACTCAATTTTTGATGGCATAAATAAAGAATTGAAAGATGGTGACAAAATAAATATTCTTGGTATTGATTTCTCCATCATTGAGGTACCGGGGCATACACTGGATCACATAGCTTTTTTTGCTGAAAATGACGGTAACCCTTTTCTCTTTTGCGGCGACACACTTTTTGCAGGTGGCTGTGGACGAATTTTTGAGGGAACTTATGAACAAATGTTTGAATCATTGAGTAAATTGAGTGAACTTCCTCTAAATACAAAAGTTTACTGTGGGCATGAATATACTTTATCAAACCTTTCATTTGCTCTTAAGGTTGATAAATCAAATAATATTCTCCAAGTAAGGTATACAGATTGTATTGAAGCTCGAAACAATGATATCCCTACTATACCCTCAACTTTAGAACTTGAGATGCAAACTAATCCATTTTTAAGACATGATCAAAAAAATATACAAGAATGTATAATGCAAAAAAATGATTACTTAAAAGATCCGAATAACATGGAAATATTTAAAGCTTTAAGGGAATGGAAAGACAATACATAATAATTGTTGCTTTCATAGCTATTTTTGCAAGCAGTTGTCAGCAAACAGAAACGCTCTTTATTCAAAAACAAGTAATCGATCCTATTGAAGAAATTATTCCAGTACAACTCGATACTCCTGAAAAAGAGGTTGAGGTTGAAGTTGAAGAGGAGCTTATTACCGTATGGGAGTATCTTCAAGAAAATTCTCAACTTAAAAACTACACCATCGATAAAACTACTCAGAGATATATCGATAATCATTTAAGAGATAGAAAACTTTTTAATAGATTTTTAGAAAATTCTACTTTTTATATGTTTTACGTAATAGAAAAACTAAATGATGCCGAGCTTCCAGTTGAGTTAGCTTTAGTTCCATTTATTGAAAGTAACTATGATCCGTTTTCAATATCTCCATCTGGAGCTGTTGGTCTTTGGCAATTTATGCCAAGTACAGGTAGATTATATGATCTTGATAAAAGTTGGTGGCAAGAAGATAGACATGATCCATTTCTTTCTACTGATGCAGCAGTGGAATATTTTGATTATCTTTTTAAAAGATTTAATAACAATCTTTTTCATTCATTAGCCTCATATAATGCTGGGCCAACTCTTGTAGAATCTAGAATTAAGAGGAATATAAAACTTAATAAAGATCCTTCATTTAAAAATCTTAGACTCCCCTCTCAAACTAAAAGTTATATTCCAAAATTCGTAGCAATCTATGAAATTATAAAGAATCCAGAAAAATATAATATTGAATTGCCCAATATTCCTTATAAGGAGCTCGTTGAAAGAGTCGAAATTAATGGTCAAGTTGAAATCTTAGCATTTAGTGATTTTGTTGGTCTCAAGCCTGAGTTCGTTTACAAGTTAAATGCTGGGTACACTAAGTGGGCTTCGGCTCCAGGTGAAAAAAGTATTTTTTATATACCTTTAGAAAAAGCTAATTTAATTAATAATGATAAAGATTTATTTTTAGCAGAAAATAAAATTAATTGGATAACTCACAAAATTAAGCCAGGTGATAGTTTGTGGGAGCTAGCAAGAAAATATGACACACGAGTTGAGATTATTAAAAAAATTAATTTTCTTGAAAAAGACCTATTATCTCTTAACGAAACTATTCTGATTCCCCTTAGTCAGTCTGAAGACAATAATTTTATTCCATTTGAAGTTCATGTTGTTTCAGAAGGCGATTCGTTATGGAAAATTGCTTCTAGATATAAATTATCAGTTAGAGAAATAGCTAGAAATAACAACATAGAAACTAATAGTATTTTGGTAATAGGTCAGCAGTTAAATATAGGTAATAAAAATATTTATAGAACTATTGATTCAAAGAAAAGAACTATTCTTTATTCTGTTAAGCAAGGAGATAATTTGTACAGAATAGCTGATCTATTTGGAGTAGAAGCTATAGATATAAAAGAATTAAATAACCTAGATAATTCTCCAATAATGCCTGGGCAGATCATTAAAATTATAATAAGTGCTTTCTAGTCTGAGGAAGTTTTAGGATCAAGGGCATCTCTTAAACCATCACCAAAAAAGTTCAGTGCGAAGAGGGTTATTGTAAAAGTTAATCCTGGATATATTAAAAGCCATGAATATTCTTCCATTGATTCAACCCCGTCTTTAATAAGGGTTCCCCAACTGCTCATAGGTGGCTGAATTCCAAGACCCAGAAAACTCAAGAAACTTTCTAGCAACATAACTTGAGGGATCGTTAAGGTTGCATATACTGCTATGGGTCCTAATATATTTGGAAATAGATGTTTTTTAAACATAGACATATTGCTAACGCCCATTGCTTGAGCAGCTAATACAAATTCTTGATTTTTTAATCCTATCACTTGACCTCTTACAATTCGTGCCATAGTGAGCCATTCAACAGCTCCAATTGCGCCAAAAAGTAGCCATAAATTTCTTCCAAAAATAACCATTAATAAAATAATGAAAATAATGAATGGAAGGCCATAAAGAACATCGACTATTCTCATCATAATTGAATCAACTCTCCCGCCAAAGTATCCAGCAATGATGCCCCATGAAACACCAATAATAAGAGCAACACCTGTGGCAACAAAGCCAACCATTAGTGAAATTCTAGCACCGTATAGAATTCTACTAAGAAGATCTCGACCCATTACATCTGTTCCTAGCAGATGATCCCAAGAGGGCTTAGAGGCACCCAGATCTAAATCTTGATATGAGTATGAATAAGGTGCAATCCAAGGGGCTAATATAGCGCATAGAATAAGAAATACTAAAATCATCCCTCCTATCATCGCTGCTTTATTTTGAACTAGTCTTCGATAAGCATCATTCCATAAACTTGAATTATTCTGCATTATTAATCTCTTGCTCTAGGGTTTAGAATCATAACCGCCATGTCAGATAAAAGATTAAAAAATACAATCATGGCAGAAAAGAAAATTGTGGTTCCAAGAATCATTGTATAGTCTCTATTAAATGCAGCCTCAACATAAAATCTTCCTAAACCAGGTATTTGAAAGATTGTTTCAACAACAAAGGATCCGGCTAATAAACCAGCAACAGCTGGGCCAAGAAATGATACAACTGGAATTAAACCACCTTGCATAGCATGCTTAGTAACAACTACTCTTTCAGATAAACCTTTTGCTCTAGCAGTTCTGATAAAATCTTGACTTAAAACTTCCAACATACCACCCCTACTCAATCTTGCAATGTATGCAGCATAAGCAAATCCTAATGTTATAGATGGCAAAATTTTATCACCAGGAAGATTACCCCAACCGGATACAGGCAGCAGTTCTAAATTTATCCCAAAAATTAACACCAACAATGGGCCCATTAAAAAAGTTGGAACGCATATCCCAATCATAGCTATTGCCATAGGAATAAAATCTAAAAAAGTATTTCTTTTCAGTGCGGCTAATACACCAGCAAATACTCCGACTAAAACCGCAATTAAAATTGCATAGACTGCTAATTCTAGNGTGACAGGTAAACCGGTATAAATCATTTCAGAAACACCTCGGCCAGGATATCTAAATGAAGGACCAAAATCACCTACTAAAACACCACCCATATAGTCAAAATATTGTTCTGAAATAGGTGCATTTAAATTGTAAGCCTCTTGTAAGTTTATAAGAACTTCTTCAGATACTGCTCTATCACTATCAAAAGGACCACCTGGAGCTAATCTAACAAAAAAGAAAGTTAAGCTGGCAACAATAATTAAAACAGGAATAGCTGCAAGAATACGTTTTAAAAAGATAAGAAGCATTAAAACTAATCTCTTTCTAGATATAAATATTTAGGATGGTGATTATCTAAATAATTTGGGTATAAACCCTTAACATCATCTGAAAGTTGATACTGTCTGACATATGTATAAATCGGAATAATTGGCATCTCATCAATTAAAATCTTTTCAGCCTCACGAAGCAATGCAAACCTTTCTTCTGTATCTTGTATCTCATTAGCTTGATTAACTAATTTTTCATATTCTAAATTAGCCCATCCGGTCTTATTATTACCTCTTCCAGGCATTAGGGTATCAAGGAACGTATTAGGATCCTCATAGTCACCAATCCATCCTGCTCTTGAAATTTGAAAATCTCCGCTTCTTTCTCTTGATAAATAAACCTTCCAGTCTTGATTAACTAATTCAACTGTAATTCCTAAATTAGCCTGCCACATTTGTTGAACAGCTAAGGCGATCTTTCTATGGTCTTCACTAGTATTAAAAAGAATTTCTAACTTTGGAAATCCTTCACCGTTTGGATAGCCAGCCTCAGCTAATAATTCCTTAGCTAGATTAATATCATAGGGAATCTCAGTTTGAGGTTCATAGCCTGATGCTCCAGGAGGAGTGAAAGAGTAAGCAGGCGTTTGACCACATTGGCTTACTTTTCTAACAATCTGATCTTTATTAATTGAAAAAGCTAATGCCTTTCTAATTCTTACATCTTTTAAAACTGGATGTAGAGTATTTGTTCTATAAAAGTAAGTTCCCATATATGGATCTATTTTTAAAGATGAGTTACCTTCTGCTATATAGACAGGGCATTTTTGAGCTGGAACTGTAGATGTGTAATGCAGTTGACCTGCTCTGAACATTCTATCCTCAGTCATTGAATTGCTAATTGGGTAAAAATGCATCTCATTTAACCTCACAGTCTCTGCATCCCAATAAAAAGGATTTTTTTCAACTACTATTTTATTATTTAATTCCCATGATTTTAGTTGAAATGGTCCATTGCAGACAAAATTCCCTGGTCTAGTCCATTGACCATTTCTGTCATCAATATCACCATGTTTTAAAACAGTATCCTTGTGAACAGGCCAAGTAGAGTAATGACTTAAAAGTCCTAAGAAAAATGGTGTTGGGTTTTCAAGTACAACTTCAAGAGTGTTTTTATCTATAGCCTTTACACCTACTTCAGAAAAATCTGTAATCTCTCCGGTATAAAATTGCTTTGCATTCTTAACGTAATAAAGCATATCTGTATATTGAGAACCAAGACTAGGAGTTAATACTCTTTTCCATGACCAAACAAAATCATCAGCAATAACTTCATCCCCATTCGACCATTTAGCATTCTTATTAATAGTAAATGTATAAATGGTTCCATCTTCACTTAAAGTCCATGACTCAGCCATTCCAGGAAAAGGAGCTCCTCCTTTTGGGTTGGGGGAAGTTAGACCTTCACATAAAGCAATTAATATGTGATGCTCAGGAACACCAGTGACTATATGAGGATCAAGGCCTTGAGGCTCAGCTGCATTACCAAAATGAAAGATCTGTTGTTCTAATCCCGAATCAACAGGTGAGATATTCTCACCGCATGATGTCAAAAATGTTAGCAACAATAATGTACTTAAATGATATTTATTCATCGACTGATTTCCTTTAATTGATTATAAGTTTTGCAGATTTACTTTAGCACTATTTCTTAATTCATCAAAAACAAGTGTAGCCATCTTATTGCTGACTTGGCTTTTACTAAATTCTTTATATTCGTCTACCAATGATTCAAGAAAATCATCGTCAGGACTATTAACAGAATTTACAGTCATTAAGTAAGAGTCACCATTAGAGGCCGTTACTTGAAATTGTTCATTTGTTTGAGAAACAAATACCTTTTGTAAAACTTCTGCCGGTAGTAAAGATGAAAACCTTTGAACTCCTATGAAATTATCTTGAGATATATATGAAGCTGATTTATCAAAATCTGTATCTGTTTTCATAGATTCTTGAACAGATAAACTTAAAGCCAGGGCTTTCTGATCTCTGACTGAATCAATTGCATTTTCAATAACTGAATCAAAAGGCATAAGTGTTGATTCTTGAATTGTATTTAAAGACATTACAACCATACCCTCTTCTAATTCGATAACCTCAGCTGAATTAAATCCAGATGGAATAGAAAATAGTGTTTGAGCAATTTGAGAATTTTTTATTTCAAAATCAAAGTTCTCTAAAGTTAAATTACCAGATGTTTTTATTTCTAGTCCTAATGATTGTGCAAGCTCTTCAAGGGATAAATTATCTAAAATAGCGTTATCAATAATATCTCTATCTTCATCCATTAAAGCTTGTGATTCAGCACTTACAAGCTCTTCAAGAAGAGTATCTTTCATGTTATCAAATGAATCAGCATCCTCCTGATTAATCTCAGTAAGTTTTAAAATATGAAAAGAGTTAGTTGCTTCTGAAAAAATAATGTCACTAACTTCCCCTTTGGTCATTTTAGCTAATGCATTCTCAAACTCATCAGGAAATACATCTCCAGATGAATATCCAATATCACCATCTAGTTCTTTAGAAATAATATCTTCACTGTAAGTAAGAACAACTTCATTAAAATCTTTACCTGAGTTAAGTTCTTTTTCAGCTAAAGTAATTATTTTAAGTGCTTCAGCTTTTGATGGATAATTCACTAAATCAACCATTATATGAGAAGCTCTTTTTTCAGATCTCATTTCTATTCTTTGAAGATAATCTTCGTAAGCCTCTTCTAAATAGTTGTCGGGGACTTCTACAAGAGACCTGTAATCATCATTGTTAATTGTAATATAGTTCATACTTCTTTCTTCATTTGAAAAAAAGTTAATAGAATTTGATTCATAGTATGCTTTAGCCTCAGTAAGATCAGCCTGAATAGTGCTTTTTAAAGCATTAAAATCTATCTTTGTGAAAGTAATATCTCTTTCTTGTTCAATTAGTTTTGCGATATCTAAAATTTCGTTATCAAGGGTAAAAAAAGATGAAGCAATAGAATCAATTAAATAATTTTTTGCCATACCTTCTGTAACTATTGAAATATAATCATTTGGGGTGTAACCCTGAGTTCTTATTGCAGTTTCGAAAGCTATTTCATCGAATTGACCATCTGTTTGGAAATTTGGGCTCATCATGATTTGATCTTTAGCATCATTTTCTGAAACAAGAATTCCCATATCTCTTGTTTGTGATAAAAGAGTTTTTTGAGAAATAATTTCCTCTTTGACCATTTCTAATAAAATATCTTCTGGCATAGAAAAATCTTCGCCATAGGTTTCTAATAATCTTTGATTAACAGTGTTNTTTGCAGAATTTAAATCAGCTTGTGATACCTCTAAACCATTTACTTTGCCGTAGGTAGTAAAAATAGTTCCAACAGAGCTTGATCCAAAAAAAACAAAAGGTATTGCCATAATAGTAACAAAGATGAGCAAAGTTTTTCCAGATAAAAATGACCTTAGTGATTCCAACATAATAATTCCTTTAAATAAATAATAAAAAAAAGGGTGCTATTGCACCCTTTTAAAAATTCTAAAGATTAGCTATTTTTAACCTTATCTTTTAAACCCTTACCAGCTTTAAATCCTGGTACTTTTGAAGCAGCAATGTGCATTGAAGCTCCTGTCTGTGGGTTTCTACCTTCACGTGCAGCTCTATGTCTGACTGAAAAAGTACCGAATCCAACTAGTGAAACGCTATCGCCTTTTCCTAGTGCATCCCCTACATTTGCAAGTACTGAATCAACTGCTCTTGCAGCTGAAGCTTTAGACATATCACTATCATTTGCGACCGCATCAACTAAATCTGATTTATTCATAAATAACTCCTCTATAAAATTAAATAAACACACCCTATCAAAAGCTAGTTGGCCTTAAAAGTCAAGTAAATAAAGGCTTTTTAGTGAGTTTGGTTAATATCTGATTTTGACTTCTTTTTTAAATTCTGCGTTTTTTTTGTAGTAATTTTTGATTTTTTAAGTGGCATTGGTTCAGACTCTAACGCATTTGAAATAACTTCATCTATCCAATCTACAGCAATGATCTCTAATGAATCTAAAATTTGATCAGGTATTTCAGTTAAGTCAGCAGCATTTTCTTTAGGTAAAATTACACGTTTTATACCACCTCTTTTAGCAGCTAGTAACTTCTCTTTAAGCCCACCTATCTTAAGAACTTGGCCTCTAAGAGTAATCTCTCCTGTCATAGCTGTATCAGACCTAACTGGAATATTTGTAAATGCAGATATTAATGCTGTACACATTCCAACACCTGCAGATGGACCATCTTTTGGCGTTGCGCCTTCTGGAACATGAATATGAATATCATATTTTTCATAAAAGTCTTTGTTGATGCCCAAAATATCAGATCTAGACCTTACAACAGTTAAAGCAGCCTGAATGGATTCTTGCATCACATCACCAAGAGATCCTGTTTTGATAACTCTTCCTTTTCCAGGAACATTTGATGTTTCTATAGTTAAAAGCTCGCCGCCAACCTCAGTCCAGGCAAGGCCAGTAACTTGACCAATGACGTTAGATTTATCAGCAACACCAAATTTAAACTTTCTAACACCAGAATATTTCTCTAAGTTTTTATTATTGATAACAGTGGACTTTTTCTCATTTTTTGAGGCCATCAATCTTTCTTTAACAACTTTTCGTAGTATTTTTGCGATTTGCCTCTCAAGACCTCTCACTCCAGCTTCTCTTGTGTAATATCGGATTAATGATAAAAAAATCTGATCGTCAAGAGATATTTCATCTTTAGTTAAGCCATTTCTTTCCATTTGCTTAGGTAACAAATATTTCTCTGCAATTTTAGATTTTTCATCTTCTATATAACCTGGGATTCTAATAATTTCCATTCTATCTAAAAGAGGTGTTGGTATATTTAGACTATTCGCTGTACAAACAAACATAACCTCAGACAAATCATAGTCAACTTCAAGATAATGATCACTGAAAGTATTATTTTGCTCAGGATCAAGAACTTCCAGTAAAGCTGAAGCAGGATCTCCTCTGTGATCCATGCCCATTTTATCTATTTCATCAAGCAGAAATAATGGATTCTTGACGCCAACTTTAGAAATTTTTTGAATTATCTTTCCTGGCATAGAACCAATATAAGTCCTTCTATGCCCTCTTATTTCAGACTCATCTCTAACCCCGCCTAAAGACATTCTTACAAATTTTCTATTTGTTGATCTTGCTATAGATTGTCCTAATGAGGTCTTGCCTACGCCGGGAGGTCCAACCAAGCACAAAACAGGAGCCTTTAACTTCTTAACTCTCTTTTGAACAGCTAAATACTCTAATATTCTTTCTTTGACCTCTTCTAATCCGTAATGATCATCCTCTAATATCTTTAATGAAGCCTTAAGATCAGATTTTATTTTTCCTTTCTTTTTCCAAGGAACTCCAATTAAATAGTCTAAATATGATCTAGTAACAGAGGCCTCTGCAGAGGTTGGAGCCATTAATTTAAATTTTGATAATTCACTTTTAGCTTTTTTTAAAGCTTCCTTGGGCATTCCTGAAGAATCTATCTTTTCTTCAAGTTGTTCAAACTCATCGCCTTCACCATCTATTTCTCCAAGCTCTTTTTGTGCTGCCTTAATTTGTTCATTTAAGTAGTATTCTCTTTGAGATTTTTCCATTTGTTTTTTTACGCGATCACGAATCTTTTTCTCCACATCAACAACATCTAATTGTGATTCAATGTATGTTAATAAGGTTTCAGCGCGTTTTTGAATATCTGGAAGTTCTAAAACTTCTTGTTTTCTATTTAGCTCAATAGGCAAGTGGCCAATAATTGTATCAATTAATCTAGATAAATCGTCTAGTGCATCTACAGAAGCAACGATCTCCTGAGGAATTCTTTTGGTGACAGATACATAATCTGCAAATTTTGCTTTTGTAAATCTAACTAAATTAGAAGCTTCAGAAGTTTTAACAGGAATATCTTCAATTTCAGCAACCCTAGCTTTAGTATATGTATCCTCTTCGATAAGTTTATCAATTTTACATCTTTTTAAGCCTTCAACTAAAACTTTCATAGTTCCATCTGGTAACTTAATAAGCTGAAGTAAATTACTCACAGTTCCATAATGATACATATCGGTGAATAATGGATCTTCTTTAGAAGCATCCATTTG
>JGI20155J14468_10002240_pt1 | contig 14378 bp, 9 predicted proteins | sample COG_05_FD_14468 | JGI IMG/M metagenome (IMG submission 14468) | reverse complement strand
TCGTTTTCACGGTCTGCATCTTTATCGATCAAAAGCACCGTTCCTCTCGTTCCTTTCCCGTTCTCAAAATCATCGTTTTCATCATCATCATCACCTCCGACGACATCATCATCTTTGTCCGCCGGTACATCCTCTTCTCGTAAACGTGGTGGTTTCATCTGCGAATTCGCAAAATCATCCTCGATTTCGCCGTCGTCTTTTACCGTTGTTGTTCCCATCGTTTTTCTCAAAAGAGTATGAATTTGAGAGGCGTCTTCTTCGCCGCTCCTTCTCTTTACGCGATGATTTGGAGCGTGACGACGACGATGATCTTCTTCTTCTTCTCCCTCTCGTAGTTTTCCCTCGTTGGTGTTTGTGTTTTTCTGCGGCCAAAATTTTAAGGCGAACGACGAATTGCTTTTTTTTTCGTTTTTTTCGTTCGCTCCTTCTGTACCTCCTTTCCCTCCTCCTCCTCTCGTTTTCTCATCAGTCGTCTCAAAAGTCGAAGGAGGGAGTAAACGGGTGGTCTCGTCCGGAAGAGTAGTAGGTTTTACGAGAGTCGTCATCGCGAGTCTCCGTTGCTCAAAGCGACGAGAGAGTACTGTTCTCAAAGCGTGTGTGCGCGCGCGTACTCTCTGTGACTATTCTTCTTTTGTGTGATGGAGCGCACCTTCCCCCCGCATCATCATCGCCGATGATGACGCTGTCTTCTCGACGACGGACGACGAAACAACGCGCGCTCCTTTTGCAGAGACAGGCAATGATGCATAGTGTGTTAGTATTCTCGAATGCCTCTCTTTCTTCGTAAATGGTATTCTCAAAACGAAGAAGGAATTCTAAACCGGGTCTGTCTGTCCCGTGCACGAAGCGAATGAGGCCGCGCACGTTTCCTTTTTGGTGTCCGCCCAAAAACAAAAAATCTCATTTAGGGCATTATACGCTACCCTAAATGTTTTTTCTCAAAGCAGGAAAATGTCGAGGACACGGAGATGTTTTTTTCTCTCATATCCTTAGCGTCGGTGTGCTCAATAATAACACCGTTTGCCACGCATCTCAGCAGCGAGGAGATCTTTCAGTCAGAGCTTTCTCATCAGTGAGCTCTTTTTTGTTTTTCTCTCGTGTTTTCTTTTGCTCCACAACAACACACAAAAGATGATGATGAAAAAATGACTTTTCACGACGAGGCACCGTCATCATCCTCCTCCTCGACATCATCATCGTCGAACGGAGAAAAGACGACGACGAGGAGGAAAAAAGAGAAGAAGAAGAACAACAATCACGCGGCGCGGAAAAAACCCGCCAATCTTTCCTTGCTCTCCGTGCCGAAAGAAGACGACGCGGCGAAGGAGCAACAGTACCGATGGTAAGTATCGTTTTTCCTCTCTCTTTCTGTTTTTAGATATAGAAAACAACTCGCCAGCGTGTTGATTCAAAGAATACGACGCTTTCGCTGACATCTCTTTCTCTCTCTCTCTCTTTCTGACGAACTTTTACAAAAAAAGGACCGGGTCGGGGACGTTTACCGAGGGCGACTTTTCCATCGGGAAACTGGGCGTGCAAATATCCACCTCGGACTTGTCCAAACTGGACGAAGAGACGCATTCGCAACTCTCGTTAGAAGAAGGATTTTTGGGCGCGGGCGGCGGCAGAGGATTCGAGTCGCGGTCGGTATCCGTGTCCGTGTCCGCGACGCAAAGCGCGAGCCAGAGTCGGACTGCGTCCGTGGTAGATATGGTTGGGTTGACGAGGAAGATGGAAGAGACGGCGATGATTCGCGCGAGACAACGACCGAACGCGACGAGCGCGAGTACTACTACTACTACTACTACTACTAATACGATAAAAAACGAATTCAACTACGATAAAAGCAACACTACGAATGATAATAACAATAGTAAAACAGAAGACCAGTCGTTTTCGTCGAGCACGACGGACGGTGGGAGAAACGCGAGCCGAAGTAACACCACCACGATATCAATGACGACGACGAGAGATAACACGAATAATAATTCGATCGAAACGGACACGGTTGGGGGGAGCAGCCGAGGAGGAGGAACGGATGCTAAAAATTCACCACTCGATCAAAGTTTAAACACGTCGTGTTCGAACAGTTCCTTGGTGAACGAAGAAGGTGGAACGCCCAGGTTTGGGACGTTCTTATCCACTTTAGACGATTTAGATTTTACGAACGCGAAGATATTGGGGTCGGGAGCCTCTGGCGTCGTGCAAACGGCGTTGCACAAACCGACGCAGAAGATGGTGGCAGTGAAATCATTTCGAGTGAATTTAGACGACGATAGACGAAAGGCGATGATTACCGAGTTGCGGACGTTGCACGAATCGAAATGCTCGTACGTTGTGAATTGTTACGGAGCGTTTTTCGCGGACGGCGCGACTATTCGCGTGGTTTTAGAACTCATGGATGGCGGATCGTTGGACGCCGTGTGTAAGAAGAATAAGAACTTACCGTGGAAAGAGGAAAATATAGCCGCGGTGGCCAGTCAAGCGAGCACAGGTTTACACTATCTGCACGATGTCTTGCGAGTCGTGCACCGAGACGTGAAACCGTCGAATATTTTGTGCTGCTTACAAACAGGCATGGTGAAATTGTCCGACTTCGGCGTGAGCGGACGCTTGGGCGAATCTGGCGCCGAGTGTACGAGTTGGGTAGGCACGGCGACGTACATGTCGCCAGAAAGAATTCGAGGCGATGGGTACGATTACAAAACTGATTGTTGGAGCTTAGCGTTGACACTGCTTGAATTCGCGTTTGGTAAGTTTCCGTACGCCGTGGTCGCATCCAACGAAAAGAAGCAACAACAACAACAAAACAACGAAGGCGGTTTGCAAAAGCAAACGTCCGGAGGGAGTTACGGTGGGTTCTGGGATATCATGGATTTAATCGTCCACGGGCCTTCTCCGGAGAGCGAGCTGTGCGAAGAAACGCACGGTAAGTTTACGGAAACGTTTCGCGAATTTGTGAAGAAAGGACTGCAAAAAGACGCCGAAGCGCGATATACGGCGAGCGAAATGGTGGAACACGAATTTGTCAAAGCGCGTAGTCCAGAAACGGATGCGCGAGCGTTTCAGGCGTTTCTGAAATTTGTATTTGAAAAGAACTGATGCGATACGATGCGATACTACTACTATATAGCACCCTAGATTAATATATGTCATATTAATAAAATGATATTGATGCAACACGCGAATGGTACCATGATTAAATTTATCCGCCTTTCTGCAGAAATTTCAATTTGATTAGATTTCGGATGCACTCGCGCTCGACAGAAAGCTTGTGGGTCGTCGGCAACGTATTCCTCGGATGCGTTGCCAATAACGATCGNTTCGGTAACGTGATGTTAAACTTCTCGTCGTTCTTTTCTACTTCTTCTTCTCCCTCGCGCTCGCTATTACTAAACAACGAAAGAAGTCGCCGTTTCTTCTTGCTATTACTACCTCTATCTGCCGCCGGTTTCGGCGCATCTAACCATCGGTTCTTTGCTAATCCTTGCCCATGTTTCCTTTTATCTGCCGGCCCTCGATTTTTCACTTTATCGAAGTACCATCCAGCGCCGCCGCTAAATCCAAAGGCGCTCACCTCTTTACAGCTCGCCAACAGAATGAGGAGCGCTCTGAATCCTTGCGTGGGAAGGTGATCCCTCTTCGTGAACCAATCCGTCCTTGACTTCCTCGCAAAGTTCGGATTAATCGCGTGCACTTTCGTTCTCGCCATCTTCTCCAACTCTGAGTGACTTCCACGGTCTCTTCCCGCCGCCCACTTTCCTAAACACACTTCCTCCGGCTTTTCTCGCCAACCGAAATACCCCCCGTGCTGCACTCGAAACGTGGTCTTAAAACCGACATCTTTCTCGTATCCTTTCGTCGGCGCGCCGTTCATGCGCATCACCACTTCGTGATTATCTATCTTAGCCCCTAACTTTTTTCCTCTCAGCGCTTTACTCGAAGCTACAATCGCACAGCTCCTATACGGCTTTACGTTTCTCTCGTCGAAAGGTCCGTCCTTCGGCAAGCGTTTCTTCACGCCGGTCGCTTTGCTAATCGAGTTCAAATTCCGATCGGTTTTATACTTCTCCACGGCTTTTTGCGACACGGTCCAGTAGTGGTTCCCAAAGTTAAAACTGTCCCCGACACACTCTGGCATTTTCTTCGTTATTGTGCACGGTAATCGATCGAGGTACGCTTTGGCGCAGATTTCGTTTTTACCACCACTGGAAGCAGCTTTGGGAACTTTTGGTCGATACTCGGTTGGACTCGCCGCTGCGATGATTACATCCGCGTCGACGACTTCAAACCCGTTCGCGAACGAGTGTTTGTTTCCCAACAAGTAATCGCGCTCCTCGGCGACGTCTAACGCTGATTCTTCCTCTTTTTCCTCCTCCTCATCGTCGAAAACGTTAAAGCTGTCCATAAAAAACTCCATCGCTTGCATCGCAGTCTCCCCGATATCTTGAGTGGAAATTTTAGAGAGGCTCTCGCGCAAGTCCTCTTTGGAGGAGGACATGGCGGAGAGAAGGAGAGTCATCACGAGGAAGGAGACAAAGGTGACCAAGCACAGCGCGCACTTTCGGCGGCCGCCACTCGCTGCCATTCGTCGCGTTTCTCTCTCTCTCTCGCTGTCTCTCTTTTTTTACGCAAAACTTAATTATAATTAATTGTGAAGCGACAAGGAAACGACGAAAGAGCAAGAAAGAAGAAAAAATGAAAACTGTTGTCGTTATTGTTTAAGATGTTGTTTAAGAAGATGTTTGTGCTCTTGCCGCTCTGCGCGCGTTGGTGTTTCAAACTCTATGTTTATGCTAAAATTCTAAAGGCGTTAAGTGCACGAGTACCTATACCTGTACTGTTGTTACCTCGAAGAAGTGTACGAATTCAATCCTTCGATGACTTCGCCGACGAAAGCGCTCGGGTTCGAGCTTATCGCCGATAACCATTTCCGTCCAATTTTCAATCGCTGACCGTTGGTTGGCATGCGGTAGAGGTACGCTAATCTACGCAAAGCGAACGCGGCGGAACCGTCTAATGTGGTTTCTTCGCCGACTGGGAATTGGACCGCGGCTTCTTTGTCGCCTAAGGTCATCATGTCCCCTAGGTGTTGGTAGCGAAACGGGAGGAGGGATTTTTTGTTGATGGCGGACCAGACGTTCCAGGCGCAATAGTCCGCGGCTTGGAAGGCGACTTGCGCCGTGGCAGGCTTTTCTTCCTCGCGATTTGCGGCGTCCTTTTTTTCGTATTCGCGCTGTATACTGTTATCACCCAAGGCGAAAACTCGGTCGTACCCGGCGACTTTTAAGGTGGAGTCGGTGACGATTTTCCCCGTCCGCGGGTCTTGCTCAAACGGCCAGTCGTTTTCGCTGGTTGGAAGTTTCGCGGACAAACCAACCGTCCAACAACACATGTCGACGTTTTCGATCTTTTGCAAAGATGAATCACCCTTTGTCAAAGAAATGTTCACTTTACTACTCTCGCTGCTACTCCTTTCAATCGCGCCGACCACTCCGTCTACAATTTCCACGTTCGAGGCTTTCTCCAACGCCTTCCTCGCCGCGTTCTTTCCACCTACCGTCGCGCTACTGAGCACGTTCCCATCCTTTGCGACCAATTTAATTTTCACGTCTTTCAATCCGTCTTCTCTTTCGAACCATCGCGCTAAACACAACGCCAACTCTACTCCCGCATACCCGGCGCCAACCACCGCCACCGTCCTCTCGCCCCTCTCTGCACCATCTTCTTTCAATCGTTCAATCTTCTCCCTCATTCTTTTCACGTCATCCAGCCCGTTAAATGGCATCGCGAATTCTCTCGCGCCTTTCACGAAATTTTTCTCGGACTCGAAATCCACCTTGGCGCCGAGCGATACGACCAAGTAATCGTACTTCACGCGTTCCTCTTCCTTCGTCTCCACATCTCGCACGATAACCTCCCCACCGGTCCCGCTCACTTTACTCCCGCTTTTCGTTTTCAAAACTTTCTCCGGTTCCACTCTCATCGCTTCTTTTTGCAAAAATCGTACCGTCGTGTTCTCCAACAGTTCCTCGTACAAAGGCGCCACGTCCGTTTCCTCCATGTCTGAATTCAACAACTCGTACATCAACGGCTTAAAGAGAAACTTCTCGTTGGTATCGATTAAAGTCACAATCATCGTTGGTTTCTTCTTTTCGCCCGAATCGTCGCCGCGTGTATTCGTCGCGAACAAAGAATCGAGCTTTAACGCGCAGTACAGCCCGCCAAACCCGCCGCCGAGGACGACGACTTTCTTTATCGACGACGACTCTTTTGGGGAAGCATTCTCATCGAACGCGGACGCTTGCCTCCTGCTCCTCCTCCTCGAAACCACCTCCTTTCTTCGAATTTGAGGACTCGTAAAAAAGCTTCTTCTTCTTAACAGCATCGAAACTTCTGCCACGGTGATGATTGATGACGCGCGTTCTTTCTCGCGCGTGAAATCGTCTCTTTATGGAGATGACGTAAACGACAGAAGACGTTTTCGTAAAGAATTCGCTCGTCACATCTGCGGACGTGTATTGCGATATCATTCATGGCGTCTTCTTTGTCCGCGTCGTCAAAATACTCGTTATTAGAGAACAACGTCGCAGAAGAGAACAACATCGTGAGTGGTGGCAGCGCGATGAGGAGTAGCGCGATGATGGGGAGTTCTTCCTCGACGGGGAGATATCACTCCGGGGGTGGTTGGGACGAACCAGTTGATACGAACGGATTCTCGTCGAACACGAAAGGTTTACTCCTCGCCATCGGCTCTTCGCTCTGCATAGGCGCCTCGTTCATCATAAAAAAGAAAGGGTTAAAACTGTCGAGCTCTCGCGCGAACTCAAAACGAGCCGGCGACGGCGGGTTCGGGTACTTACACGAACCTTTGTGGTGGGTCGGCATGCTCTCGATGACGCTGGGGGAAATCGCGAACTTCGCGGCGTACGCGTTCGCGCCGGCGATTGTGGTCACGCCTTTAGGCGCGTTGTCGATTATCATTTCCGCGGTGTTGAGTCATTACGTGTTGAACGAGAAGTTGAACACGTTTGGGTGGTTGGGTTGTGCGTTGTGTATCGTCGGGTCCGCGAATATCGTGTTGCACGCACCGGAGGAGAAGGAAATCGATTCGATCAAAGAGATTGTGCGTTTAATGCTCCAACCGACGTTTTTGTCGTACGCGGCGTTTGTTTTAATGTTTACGTTTGTGTTGATCACGCAGATTTATCCGATTCACGGGACGACGCAATTGTTGGTACCGATTGGGATTTGTTCGTTGGTTGGGAGTTTATCGGTGATGAGCGTGAAGACTTTAGGATTGGCGCTGAAGATGACGTTCGAGGGCAACAACCAGATGCGGGAAATCGAGACGTGGGTGATGATCGGGTTTGTGATTTTTTGCGTGTTGACGCAGATGAACTACTTGAATAAAGCGTTGGATACGTTTAACACGGCGATTGTGACGCCAATATATTACGTGTGCTTTACGACGTTGACGTTAACCGCGAGTTCGATCATGTTTAAAGATTATTTAGGGCAAGGATACGCGGAAGTTTTGAGTCAGACGATCGGGTTCGTGGTCATCGTGAGCGGCGTCTTTATACTCAACGTGACGAAAGACATACCGCAGGAAACGTTGAATAGAAAACGGTGGATCGTCACCAGGCAAGATAGTCGAGAGTTTGAAAACGTGCAAGAGGAATATCGCGATAGTTTGAAAAAAGGTAGCCACAATAATCTTTGATTGATTTTTCTCTTCGCGTAATCTATAATAAGAACGACGAGACGACGCTTTGTAACATTAGTAGATATCTAATATATTAAGCATTATTATTATTACTATATTTCAAACTCAAATCGTTTTAAAGTAAACCTAAAGATGCGGCTAAGGACATATCAGCTCCACCTGGGGATGTGCTCGCGTTTGGATTGACACCTCCGCCCGGCGGACCCGGTGACATTTCTTTGAGAGGTTTTGGATCCGTCGCCGGCTCTGGAACCGCGTCGTCGTTTTCCTCTTTCGCGTCGTTGCCTTTCCCCGGAGTTTCGTTCGCGCCGCAGCCATCATCGTCCTCAGAAGTCGACGACGGTTTTTGCGCGTTCATCATAAACTTTTCGTTTACTCTCCATTCCAATTTACCATCAATCACTTCGTAAAATCTTTGCTTGGCGTCCAGACTCACGTGTTCGAAACAAAATCTCGAAAACGGCATCGCGTTTTTCTCGCACGTTTCCGACGAACACGTCGTCCTCGTTCCGTTTTGTTCCCGCTCGTGGTCGCCTCCTTCGTGTTGTTGTTGTTGTTGTTCTCCGTCGACGATAGTATTTTCTCCGTCGTCTTTACCTGCTTTTAAGCCTCTCGCGTTTGCCAGCGCCGTCGCCGCCGACTTCAACCCCACGTGCCCGTGTTTCAACTGAAACTTCCTGTGTCTCTTCCTCATCGTTTCGATCAAATCGTAATACGTTTGCTCGTACACGCGCATAAGCGCTTCCACGTTTTCTTTCCTCTTCACGATCAACTCTCGCGTGGAAATCGTTTTCGTTTTCGTCGACTGTATTTCCGAATCCTCCTCCGTTTTGTTGTCGTCGTCGTCTTCTTTCTTCATCTCTTCTTCTTCTTTGTTCAGCGCGTCGTCCAACTCGGAATCCGAGGCGATGACGGTCGTGTCATCCTCACCATCATCATCGTCAAAGTTGTTTTCTTTTACTTCTACTTTTTTCTTCAGTTGCACCGCGCCGTAATCGTCCTCTGGTGACTCGTGCAAACGCAAAAAGTCATCGTTTTTTGTCTTTCTCTTCTTCTTGTTTGTCGTCTTTCTCTTCGCATCGTCGACGTTCGCGGTCGTTGGTGAAGCCGGTGCTGGAGCTGGTGCTGAAGCTTCTGGTGCGGCTTCAATTCCGTTGTTTTCGTCCATTTTTCGCTTCTTTCTTCTGTTGTTCTTTCTTCCAAGAAGAAGAGAAAAACGCAGTTTTATTAAGGAGTAGGGTTTGACGCCCTAAATCATAAAATTCGTTCGTTTTTTTGGTCTTGCCAAAGGACGGACCGACGTGTTTTTCTGCTGAAAGTGCACATAAATTTAAAACAACTTTTTTTTGTACATAAAACTACCAAATAAGGAAGAGCGCTCGAGCGGGCGTTTTCGTTGTTTTTATCGCCGTTGTTGTTGTCGTGCTTTATCATCAGAGAGCGAGAATATAGGACTTTTGTTGGTGGTCTTTTTCTTCGTCCGTCTTTTGCTTTTGCGCGCGCAAAGTGTGTCTGTCGTCTGCGAAATTGAGAAGTTTTTGTGAAATTGGGGAAAAACGAGAGAGAAAAGAAAAAAAACACACCAACTGTAATCAATTTTCGCGAAGCGACGCGCGAGAAAAAACGCTTCAAAAACGAGACGAAACGCATTCTCGAGAGGCGTAACGCACCACGCAGCAGCGGAGTGTTCCAAAACGACTCGTCGCTGTGATATCGATCATCGTAAAGAGACGACCAACGACCACCGTCCGCGCGAGTGAGTGAGTTTTTTTTATTCCAAAATTCGAGCTCGAAAAGACGGGACCGCTCTCGGAAAAGGTCGCTCTCGCGTGCATCCGAAAACGACGGAGTTTTTTGACAAGAGGAAGTGAGTAAATAAAGCAGAGGTTTTTGAAGAGGGTGTTTCATTGTAGGTGCGCAGAAAAAAAAAAATATGAGCAACTACACCGCAACCGCGGCGACGACGAGAATTTCATCGAGTGCGGTGGTGGAAGACACGCACATCGAGGAGCAACTGAATAGCGTTCGGTTGGACGGGGAGAAGTCGCCGCTGACGAGTCCGAAAAGAGGCGGGCGTCCGAGTAAGCAAAAAGTGAGCGCGTTTAAAGAGGGGCCTGGGGAGAAAACGACGACGACGACGAGTTCTTCTTCGACACAAGCGCGGGGTATTCCGACACCGAATACTGTGACGACGCCTTCTTCGTCTTCGCAAAGTGACGATGGTGCGTATACTGCGCATTATGAACAGCAATATCAACAATACTACGCGCCGGCGACGAACGCGACGAATGCTGCGAATAGTTACGAGTATACGCAACACGGAGGGATCGGGGAAAACGGGGGTAACGAGAATTTTATGTACGCGAGGCAAATGTACGAGTACGAGATGGCGTTGAGGCAACAAATGTCGTACGCGACTGGTTCACCGGAACAGATGATGCCGCTTTTAGTAGGATCGCCGCCGGGTGGACCGCCGCCGCCGTTGATGGGTGGATTTGATCCGAACGAATTCGCGAGGATGCAACAGGCGCAACAGATGAACGCGGCGTATTACGCGATAGTCCCGACGCAGGAGATGCTTGAAATGTACGCGGCGCAAGGAATGCCGTTTCCTGGGAACATGATGGGTATGAATGGTGGTGCAAATGGTTCAAACAATGGAAACGGTTTTCAGATGAGCAACAACAACAATAATAGTCATCATCACCGGTATGGATCACGGCAACAGAGAGGCTATAACAAAAGCCACCAAAACAACTACAACAACAATAATAATAATGGATATTACTCGTCGTCGTCGCTCAACGGGTCCGACAGAGGAGGCATGGATTCACGAGGCAGTTCGAGAAACGGGCGGCAGAGGAAAAACAACAACTTTGGTCACATGAACAATCGAAGAAGCGAAAACGATCTTGGTAACTTCTCAGTGTATAACAGCAGTAACAACAGCGGTGACGCGGATGTTTATGGAATGAATGCGAATAATAGCGGCCCACCGCCGTCGGAAGCACTCTTGAGGTACAAAATGTTACGCATCCCCAATTCTGGAGGAAACGCCAGTCGCGGAGGAGGCAACATCTCCAACTCGAACAGCGCGAGTGAAAATTTGAACGACGATGGCGGCGAATTCACATTTCAAGAAGTAATTGGTAATTGCGTGGAGTTTTCGAGCGATCAGCACGGTTCGCGGTTCATTCAGTCGCACATCGATATCGCGGCTGACCCGGACGGAAGTAAGTTCAACCAAGTCCTGGAAGAAATCTCTCCGAATTTCAAGACATTAGCCGTAGATGTGTTCGGGAACTACGTCATTCAAAAGTGCTTCGAGCGCGCTAACGAAGACCAGCTGGAATCGTTGCTCGAAAAAGCCTCGGGTGAAGCGTGTTTGGAGTTGTGCTTGAACGCTTTCGGGTGTCGAGTCATCCAAAAAGCCTTGGACGTGAGTTCCCGAGAGCAGCGAGACACGTTATTCTTTGAACCGCTTAAACGTGAGCTCGAGAACTTGTGTTGTGATCAGAATGGGAACCACGTGGCTCAAAAGTTCGTCGTAGAACTCTCCGCCACGGGCGATTTGGAGAACTTTGTAAAAATTATTGTAAAAGACGCGGAGACGGTCCGCAAACTCTCCTCGCACCCGTTCGCGTGCCGAGTCGTCCAACGCATGCTCGAACACTGCACGGAAGAGCAAAAGAACGAGTCTTTTCTACCGGCTATCGTCGAGAAAACAACCGAACTCGCCATCAATCAGTTTGGAAACTACGTCGTTCAGCACTCGTTGCAATACGGTTCCGAGAAGTTCAGAAAGCAAATTTTGAGAGAGTTGGCGACGGAAATAACGTCTTTAGCCACGCACAAGTTTGCATCGAACGTGATTGAAAAATGCATGGCGTATTGCGGAAAGGAAGAAAAGAAAATCATGATCGATAAAATGCTCGGAAAAAGAACCGCATCCTCCGACTCTGTGCTCGAACCAGAAGATCCAGGAGAAGGCGGGATCGAAGAGAAAGATTTCGAGGGCGTAGACCACCTCCCGAAACTCATGTCCGACCAATACGCGAACTACGTCGTCCAAAAACTCCTCGAAATCTGCGACGACGACCAGTTTGAAGAGTTCTTAACGCGCGTTCGCCAACACGTGCCGGAAATGAAAAAGTATGCCTACGGTAAACACATCGTCGCGCACGTCGAGAGGATCGTCGAAAAGCGAGGCGTACCGACTGCGGAGACCACCGCGGCCGCAGATGAAACACGAGAAGAAGAAGCCTCCTGAGCGTCCTCGTTGTCGCGCGAATGTGTACGCCGTTACTGTTATCATTATTATCCTTGTTGTATTATTACCATCATTACTATTATTCGATATGTATTAATAACTTTTAACACTCATTTTATCGTGAGCAAAAACTCCACACAAAAACAAAAGAAAAGCGTTCCTCCTCTCCCTCACATCCGTTTTCTTCTTCTTCTCGTGATAGTATTACATCTCTGTTAGTATTATTATTTATCAAACTATACATCGACAGAAACCGCGTTAATAAGGAAGAGAAGGATCCAAACATGACGACGCTCGTGGTTTCCTTGTCCACGTCGTCGTCGTTTCTCTTCTCGAAAAGAGAAGGACAAAAGGGACGACTTGGAGGAGGAATGTGTTTTCCTCTCCGGAAGGGAACACCACGAACGACTTTACCTCGCCGACACCACCATCATCATCGAAATAGTCGAAAACGAACAACGACGAGTATTCCACGCGCCGCGTTCTTGCGGGATTTCTTGAAACCGTCGTCGTCCAAAAACAGAAAGGAAGAGGACCGCAACATTGAAATATTTGAAGGCGAGGTGAACGAGATTCTCGAGTCGGCGCGAGCGGCGGTGTTTCCAACAACGGCGGAGAAGAAGACGGGGAGCGGCGATGCGGAGGCATCGTCATCGACGAGTTGTAATAGCGGTTTTCATCAAGGCGAAATCTGGGGAAACGGCGAGCATTTAGGCATGGATGTGAGATGGAAGTTGGCGTACGCGGACGAAAATTTCATCGACGAGTGCGTGAATCCGCACTTGGCGTACGTCTCCGGCTTCGACGCCGAGAGGAATGAAGTTTGGGAGACGGATTTTAGCGGATACACACAGACTTTGGATTTAGACGATCGCGAGGCGGCGTTGTTGGCGACGTGGATTCGAACTGGGTATTGGGTGTCTAGAGATTGTTTGGAGACGAAAGGATTGTTGGAGGTGACGTACGTGAAAGATACGAACGAGAATGAACGAGTGGTGGCGGTGAGATTGAAAGACGACGGGTTGATTGTCGCCAACGTGTTTTTATGTAAAGAGACGTATTTGCCGAAGAAAGTGCAGATTAAGTGTTGCGGGAGCGTGGAGACGTGGAAGTATAGTCGATGGAAGGCGTACCAGCATGGTCAGTTTATGTTTGCGGAGACGTGTGAGATTATTGGATCGAGCGGAAGTACGCAGAGGTTTGACGCTCAAGGGTATAGGGCAAAGAGTTCGTCCAAGACGTTTAGTAGTCCCGAAAAGAGGTTTGATAGCGAGTTGATTTCGATTGAAAATGATGACGATAATAGAGTGGGTGAGAGCAGTGGTAGNAGNAGNAGCAGCAGCAGCAGTAGTAGTAAATACAANGTCGAGGTTGTAAAATGTTCCTCCGATCACGTNTTAGTTCGACCGTACATCAACGGTCGAGANGTCGGTCCGTTCATTTTAGATACCGGGGCGAGTGGTCTCGTGTTAGACCAGCGCGTTGCGGACGATTTAGATTTAGCCACGTTTGGCGAAGTGCACGTTTCTGGGGTCTCGACAAAAGTCAAATGCGCTTTCCGCCGCGCCAAAGAGTTGAAGATTGGTAAATTGAAGATTGAAAAGCCAGTGTTTATGCAAATGGACGCGAGTGGTGTCGTTTCCGGATGTAGCGAGCGTGTTGCGGGTATAATCGGTTTCGATGCGTTTAAATCTTCTATCGTTGACGTTTCTTCCGGCAACGATAAAACGGTCCACATTTACCCGAGAGGTTATTTCGATGCGAATGACTGGCCGTGGCAAAACGTTTCCATCGTCTCAAACGTTCCGCATTTGAAAGCTCGATTTTCGGGGAAAGGTAACCACCAAACCAAATTAAGGATGTTCATGGTTGACTCTGGTGCGGGTGGAGCAGATGTCATCTTCCACGGCCGTGCAGTCGAATCGCTAGATTTAGAAAACGCGTTGCTTTCCAAGAACGAAGTTCGCCGAACGTCGACGGTTCGCGGCGTGAGCGGAAGCGGCGGTGGTGGTGGCGGTGCCGAGAAGTGCGTAAAAGCGACGTTGGATTGGATCGAGTTCGAGAACAAAGGTATGCGCGTCCAGGAGTTGAAGACGCTCTTAGCTAATGGGAGTGGCTTTGATTTAAGCGAGTTTGGCGTCGGTATGGTGTGCGCGAACGTTTTAAATTCGAGACGCGTGGTTTACGACATGCCCAACCGACGCATGTGTTTGTTCGAGGAAGAGAAAAAAAAGCCAAACGATTAGTGTATATAGTTCATGGTGAGTAGTATATCATCGCTAGATTATCAGCAAAGAAGATAGATAGGTACATTAGAAACGTCGTTGAATGTTATAGCACGTTTTTTCTAAAGGCGTCGTATTGTTATTATCGTTGTTC
>JGI20155J14468_10002233_pt1 | contig 14406 bp, 12 predicted proteins | sample COG_05_FD_14468 | JGI IMG/M metagenome (IMG submission 14468) | reverse complement strand
GCTAATTTATAATTGCTAACGAAAGTTACGCACTTGCTGCCTAATTAACTTTGTTAATTAAGTAGACGGGGTTTGGGGCACCTGGCAACAGAACGCCCCTTCAAATTAATTGATTGAAATACTATTAATTAAATGGTTTTACTGATTTAAGATAAAATGAACATTTTTTCAAAAGCTTACGAATATTTTATATACAAACGTTTAGCTAAGTATATTTATCGAAAAACTAATAAAGCTAATAGAAAAGTATTTGTTTCTCTATTTAATTTGTTTTCTATTCTAAGAAAATCACCTAACAGAATTTATATTAAAGAAAACTTTTATTATAATAAAGAACTTGATTGGAGATTTTTTAATAACAAACAAGGTTTATATGCTTATGGTGATGGATTTAAAAAAAGAAAAGAAGAATTGCTGTCATCATATTTAATAAAAAATCTAGAATTTAAAGATAAAGATAATATAATTGATATTGGTGCTAACAATGGTGATTTTTATTTATGTTTTGAAAAAAATATTCAATATCATGGTTTTGAACCTTCGCCAATAGTTTTTTCGAATTTAAAATATAATATAAAAAATCAAAATGTTTACAATTTAGGTGTTTCAAATATAGAAGGTAAAAATATAGAGTTTTTTTTGAGTGATGAGACTGCAGATAGTTCAATTTTACCCATAAACAATTACACAAAAAAAATAAATATAGAAACAATAACTCTAGATAAAATTATTCATAAAATTCAAAAAAAAATAAAACTTATCAAAGTTGAAGCAGAAGGTTATGAGCCAGAAATTTTACAAGGATTAAAAAGATATATCAATGAAGTTGAATATATAACTATTGATTGTGGTTTCGAAAGAGGAATCAAGCGAGAAAGTACAATTGCTGAATGTTCAAATTATCTAATTCAAAATAACTTTAAAATGATAGATTTTGGCTTTCCAAGATTAGTTGCTTTATTTAAAAACTTAAATTATTAAATAATCTACGGCTTAAGTTTTGTATCTATAGTTTAATTAAAAATTTTACTTTTTATTTATTTCAGCTTGTGCAGCGGCTAGTCTTGCGATTGGTACTCTATATGGTGAACAAGAAACATAATTTAAACCAGCTTTAGAACAAAAAGTTATACTCTTTGGGTCGCCACCATGTTCACCACATATTCCAAGTTTTAATTTTTTATTTTGGCTTTTTCCTTTTTCAACAGCCATTTCAACCAATTCTGCAACCCCGTCATCTATTGAAACAAAAGGATCAATTGAAAAAATTTTGTTATCTAAATAATCATTTAAAAATTTTCCACTATCATCTCTACTAATTCCAAAAGTAGTTTGAGTTAGATCATTAGTTCCAAAACTAAAAAATTCAGCATGTTTAGCTATCTCTTTTGCTTTTATTGCTGCTCTTGGAAGTTCAATCATTGTTCCAACTAAAAATTCAATTTTTACTTTTTGTTGCTTTTGAACTTCGTTAGCAATATTAATTACCAGGTCTTTCATTATTTTTATTTCGGCTTCTGTAGAAACTAATGGAATCATTATTTCTGGAAAAGCTGATTTAATTTTTTTCTTTTTAAGTTCTGCTAATGCTTCAAATATAGCTCTACATTGCATTTCATAAATTTCTGGAAAAGATATGCCAAGCCTGCATCCTCTATGACCCAGCATTGGATTTTGCTCATGCAATTCCTCTATTCTGGACTCAACTTCTTTAACTGTAAGAATGACCGCATTTGACACTTCGCTTATTTCTTTATCAGTGCGAGGTAAAAATTCATGAAGAGGAGGGTCTAATAACCTAACTGTAACTGGCAGACCATTCATAATTCTAAAAATTTCCACAAAATCTTTTTTTTGGTGAGGTAATAATTTATCGAGTGCTTTTGCTCTATCTTCTTTAGTCTTTGATAAAATCATTTCTCTTACAGATAAAATTCTTTCCTCATCAAAAAACATATGTTCTGTTCTGCAAAGACCAATGCCTTCTGCTCCAAAGTCTTTTGCAATTTTTGTGTCTTTGGGTGTTTCTGAATTTGTTCTTATATTTAGCTTCCTAAAACTGTCAGCCCAAGACATTAATTTTGAAAAATCTCCAGAAATTTCTGGCTTAACCGTTGCAACTCTTCCTGAAATAATTCTACCTGTGGAACCATCAATTGTTATAACATCGCCTTCTTTAACTTCCATAGACGAAGTTTTAAATGTTTTGCTCTCATAATTTATATCAATTTCACTTGAGCCTGACACACATGGTCTTCCCATTCCTCTTGCAACTACTGCTGCATGACTAGTCATTCCTCCTCTAGCTGTTAAAATCCCTTTAGCTGCATGCATTCCTTGAATGTCCTCTGGTGATGTTTCTACTCTTACTAAAATTGTGTCTTGCATCATTCCACTTAATCTCTCAGCTTCTTCTGATGTAAAAACTACTTTTCCACTTGCAGCACCAGGAGAAGCTGGAAGACCATTTGCTATAACGTTTATTGAGCTTTTTTCATCCAAAGTAGGATGAAGTAAAGTATCTAGAGAATTAGGATTAATTCTTAGTACAGCTTCTTTTTTTGAAATTAACTTTTCTTTTACCATATCAACAGCTATCTTTACTGCTGACTTAGCAGTTCTTTTTCCAGATCTTGTCTGAAGCATCCAAAGTTTTTTATTTTCGACAGTAAACTCAACATCTTGCATGTCTTTATAGTGCTTCTCTAATTTTTTTAAAATTTTATGAAGTTGTTGATAAACATTAGGCATAGTTTCTTCCATTGAAGGAGCTTTAACTTTTGCTTTTTGTCTTGCTTTTTTAGTGATGTATTGAGGTGTCCTAGTGCCCGCAACGACATCCTCTCCCTGTGCATTTATTAAATATTCACCATATATTTCATTTAGTCCATCTGAAGGATTTCTTGTAAATACAACCCCTGTCGCGCAATCCTCTCCCATGTTACCAAAAACCATTGATTGAACATTAACTGCCGTACCCCATTCAGATGGGATTTGATTTAATCTTCTATAAACTTTAGCTCGATTACTTTCCCATGACAAAAAAACTGCACTAATTGCTCCCAACAATTGTTCAAAAACATCTTGTGGAAAATCTTTTTTAGTTTTTTCTTTAACAGTTCTTTTAAAATCTTCTATCAATCCCTCCCAATCATTTTCATCAAGATCGGTATCTAAAAGTACTCCCTTAGTTAATTTGTAATTTTCAATTAATTCTTCAAAATAATAACTTTCAACTCCCATTACTACATTGCCATACATTTGTATAAACCTTCTATAACTATCCTTTGCAAATCTTCTATTCGAAGTTTTTATAGCTAGAGCATTTACTGTTTTGTCATTCAAGCCAAGGTTTAAAATTGTATCCATCATTCCAGGCATAGAAACTCTAGCACCAGATCGTACAGATAATAATAGTGGATTTTTTAGGTCTCCAAACTTTTTTTGTACATCCTTTTCAATAGTTTTTAATTCTGTTTTAATCTGATTAATTAATCTTAAATTTAATTTTTTCTTATTTTTATAAAATAAATCACAAACATTAGTTGAAATTGTAAAACCTGGAGGTACAGGAAGGCCCATTCGTCCCATCTCTGATAAGTTGGCACCTTTGCCACCTAAAAAATACTTGGGGTTTTTAATTTTTTTAATATCTTTTGATCTAAAATTTAGAATTAATTTATTCATTAATGTCTTTTATTATGCTGAAATCTATAAAATTTTCGAATGTTTTACATAAGATATTTATAAGTTCCAATCTATTTTTTTTAACAAAATCACTATCATCATTAACTTTTACATTATCAAAAAAATCAAAAATCTCCTTTTTTGCACTAGATAAAACTACAAGTGTTTCGTGGAAATTTTCATCTTTCAATACTCCTGAAAAATATTTCTTAATTTCATTAATTTTTTTATATAAATTTTTCTCGAAATCATTTTTAAAAATACCAGGGTCAGTTGTATTTGAAAGATCATTATTAATATCTTTCACTTCTGATTGTAAAATATTAAAAGCTCTTTTATATGAAGTTATAATATTATTTCCAATTTCTTCATTTATGACTTTATTTAAACTTTTTGATTTTTGAAATATTAGTGAAATTTTATTTAAATCAAATTTATTGGTTGATGACTCAATGATATCATGTCTTATATTTTTTTCTTTTAAATAATACCTAAATCTATCTTTTAAAAAAATTTTAATATCATTTTTTAAATTTTTATTTAAAAAATTAAATTCTTGATCTAAATATAAGTTTGATGAATAAGAAATTAAATCGTTTAATTTTATATCTTTTTTATTTTCAATAATGATTCTAATTATACCAAGGGCAGTTCTTCTCAGTGCATAAGGATCTTTAGAGCTTGATGGTATTTCATTAACGCCAAAAAAACCGACTAAAGTATCAATCTTGTCTGTTATAGATAAAGTAAAATTAAAAGGTTTTTTTGGTACAGCAGAATCTAAACCAACAGGAAGGTATTGTTCTTTAATTGCATCAACAATTTCTTTATCAAAACCTTGAGCGTACGATAAATGCCCACCCATTATTCCTTGCAATTCTGGAAATTCTCTAACACTTTCTGACATGAGGTCGGTTTTACAAATTGAGGCTGATAACTCAACTTTTTCTTTACTAATTAACAACTCATCTGAAATTGAAGCTCCAAGTTTTCTCATTCTTTGAACTTTATTATAATAGCTTCCCAGACCTTTAAAAAAATTCATCGATCTTAATTCAGTAACTTTTTTAACTAAATTTTGAGATTTATCTTTATTCCAAAAAAACTCTGCATCACTTAACCTTGCTTCTATGACTCGTTCATTTCCAATTTTAATTAAACCTTTTTGATCTTTATTGTTTGCAACAACTAAAAATTCATTGGTAATTTCATCTTTTTTTGTAAATAATGGAAAATACTTTTGATTTAACTGCATTGTTAAAATCAAAATTTCTTTTGGAATAAATAAAAATTTTTTATCAAAAGAACATTCTATGATATGTGGTTTATCTGTAAGATTTATTACTTCCTCAAGAAGCTTATCATTATTTTTAAGCTTTAAATTTTTTTTGGTTAAAATTTTTTCAAATTCTTTTTCAATTATTTTTTTTCTTTTATCTTGATTAATTATAATTCCTTTTTTATTAAAAAAATCTTCATATGACTTAAAGTTAAAAAATATTTTTTTCTTTTCTTCAAACTCTTTATCTATAAAAGTTGAATTTGATGATGATAAGTGATGAAAATTAAAAATTAGTTTTTTTTTATCAAATATAGCTAATATTGATTTCAATGGTCTACCCCAATTCAAATCAAAATCTCCCCATCTCATTGATTTTTTCCATTGAATTTTTTGTAATATTGAGGGTACAAATTCCTCCAACAAATCATGAGTTTTAAGTTTTTTTGATTTTGTTTTAAAAAAATAAAACTCGCCTTTATCTATCTTTTTAATAAAAAGGTCTTTTTTATAGATATTGTTTGATTTCATAAATCCCTCTAGTGCTACTTCAGGGGCATTAATACTGGGTCCTTTAGTTTCTATAGATTTCAAGATTATTTGTTTTTGAAGACCCTTAAATAAAACTATCAACCTATTAGGCGTTGAATATGATAAGTTTTCTTTATATGAGACAGTTTTTTCATTAAATAACTTATTTAAATTATTTAGTAAATCTTTACGTAAATTCTTTTGTAGTGATGAGGGTATTTCTTCACTAAACAATTCTAAAAAAAATTCTGACATCTAGCTTTGACTATCTAACCAAATTCTTGCCACAGCTTTTGTAATATCTCGAATTCGACCTATATATCCAGCCCTTTGAGCTACACTTATTGCTCCCCTAGCGTCCAAAATATTAAATACATGGCTGGCTTTTAAACACTGGTCATACGCTGGCAAAGATATTTTTTTTTCTACTAAAGATTTTGCTTCCATTTCATGCATGTCAAACATTTTTAATAAATTTTCTACATTTGCGTATTCAAAATTATATGCAGAAAATTCTTTTTCTGCTTGATGAAACACATCTTGATACTTTACTCCTTCATTATTCCATAATAGATTGTACACATTTTGTTGTTGCTGTGTAAACATACATATTCTTTCTAAACCATAAGTAATTTCGACGGAAATAGGTTTGCACTCATAACCTGCCATTTGTTGAAAGTAAGTAAATTGTGTTATCTCCATGCCATCACACCAAACCTCCCAGCCTAAACCAGCTGCACCAAGTGTTGGGCTTTCCCAATCGTCCTCAACAAATCTGATATCATGATCATTATGGTCAATACCAATGACTGATAAGCTATTGAGGTATAATTTTTTAATATTGTCTGGTGAAGGTTTTATCAAAACTTGAAACTGATAATAATGTTGGAGTCTATTAGGATTGTCTCCATATCTTCCATCTGTTGGTCTTCTTGATGGTTGAACATAAGCAGTTTTCCATGGTTTTGTGCCTAATGATCTAAGCGTAGTGGCTGGATGAAAAGTACCTGCGCCAACTTCCATATCATATGGTTGCAAAATAACACATCCATTTTTGCTCCAAAACTTTTGAAGATTTAAGATTGTTTCTTGAAATGATTGAATTTTTTTTTTTGGTTTTTTTATTTTAGAAACCATATCTTTGCCAAATTGACCTTTCATCTAAAATGTTAAGTAATTGATCTACTTGGTTATTAGAAGATGAAAGTTTTTGACTTAACCAACTTTTAGATTTTTCAAATTTTTTAATTACCACATCATCTCCAAATTTTTCTTTTAAAATTTCATTTGCATTTCCTATTCCATCTATTAACCCTAAATCTTTTGATTTACTACCTGACCAAAATTCTCCTGAAAACAGTTCTGTCTCAGACTTATTTAGCTTGGATCCTCTACTTTTTTCAACTACATCAATAAAATCTTTATGTAAGTCTAACTGTATTTTTTTTAATCTTTCGATGTCATCATTTTTTTCATTAAGAAAAGGATCTAATGTGCTTTTATTTTTACCAGCTGTATGTACTCTTCTTTCGACACCAATTTTTTTTATTAATTCTGTAAATCCAAATGAAGAATAAATTACTCCAATAGATCCTATTATTGAACTTGAGTTTGCGTAGATTTCATCGCCGGCGCAGGAAATGAGATAACCACCAGATGCTGCTACATCCTCTGCAAATACAATTACTTTTTTTTTATTTCTTTTAGCTTCTTGCCTAATAAAGCTATAAATCAGATGTGACTGTACTGGTGATCCGCCTGGTGAGTTTATGTTAATTGCAACGCAAGCAGCTTTTTTCAAAGAAAAAGCTTTTTTAATAAGTTCTTCTTGCCCAGCAAAATCTATGCCCTGTTTGAATTTGCCAGCATTTCCTATAACACCACTTAATTTTAAATGGGCTACTATCTTTTTCTTTTTAAAAAAAGAGAACATTGCTATTCCTCATAGAATAATTAATTGAATATATAAACTACTTATAATTGAAGTTTTAGGTGCGTCAATTGTTAAGTGATATATAAAACTTAACTATACTAATTTAATTAAATAATGGGAACTGTAGTACAACTTAAAAATCAAATAAACGACTCATATTTTCGACTCAAAGACTCTGTTGAAGATAAGCTTATTTTAACTGAAGAAAAAATTAAATCAAAATTAGCTAGTGATGTTGAGTTGGTACAAAAAATGACCAGCTATCATGTTGAAACTGGAGGAAAAAGATTACGTGCTTTGTTAACCTTGGGTGCAGCAAAATTATGTGGGTATTCTAAAGGTTCAAGGGATATAAATTTAGCAGCTTGTGTAGAATTAATCCATAGTGCAACCCTAATGCATGATGATGTTATAGATGAGGGTGTAGTTAGAAGAGGAAAGGAAACTCTTAATAAAGTTTGGAATAATCATTCGTCAGTTTTAATTGGTGATTATTTGTTAAGCAGATGCTTTGAAATGATGGTAGAAGACGGTAACCTAGAAATTTTAAAACTATTATCATCAACCTCGGCTAAAATAGCTCAAGGAGAAATTTTGCAACTTCAGCATAAAGGAGAAGTTGATATGCTTGAAGAAACTTATCTCAAAATAATTTCAGCAAAAACTGCTGAATTATTTGCAGCTGCTACCAAGGTAGGTGCAATTTTATCAAATACAGATACTAAAGAAAAAAATGCACTTGAATTTTATGGAAGAAATCTTGGCCTTACTTTTCAAATTGCTGATGATACGCTTGATTATAATTCTGATCTAAAATTATTTGGAAAAAAAATTGGTCAAGATTTTTTTGAAGGAAAAATTACTTTACCTATAATTTTACTTTACCCAAAATTAGACTTAGATGAAAAAAAAATTTTAGTTGAAACATTTAATAAAAAATTAAGAAAAGAAGATGACTTTGACAAAATCATTTCTTTAATAAAGAAATATAACATCATCAAAGAGTGTTATCAAAAAGCTCAACATTATATAAATTTAGCTTCAAATTCTTTAACTGTATTTAATGACAGTGAAGACAAAGATATTCTTAAAAGTTTAACTTCATTTAGCTTGGCTAGAAATTTTTAAGGACTTAATAAAGATTTTATCCACTGCCCGCTGCTATCTTTGGTATATTTCAGTCTTTCGTGTATTCTGTTATTTCCATCTAACCAAAATTCAATGCTTAGTGGAGATAAATTCCAGCCAGACCAATGGCTTGGTCTTGGAACCTTATGTTCATCACTATATTTATTTTTGTATTCCTTTATTGAATTCATCAGTTGATCTCTACTTTTTAATTCTTCACTTTGTTTTGAGGCCCATGCCCCAATTCTACTATCATAGGCTCTTGAATTGTAATATTGATCAGCATCTTGGTTTGATACTTGCGTTACTTTACCTGTAATTCTTATTTGTCTTAAAAGACTTTTCCAATGAAAACACATTGCAGCTTTAGGGTTTTCTTTTAATTCATTCCCTTTTTGGCTTTTGAAATTTGTATAAAATACAAATCCATTTTGACTAAAATCTTTCAATAAAACTATCCTCACAGATGGGAAGTTATTATTGTTAGATGTTGCTAGTGATACTGCATTGGGATCATTGGGTTCTGTTTTTTTTGCCTCATCCATCCATGCTTTAAATAGCGATATTGGATCATCTTCATCTAAAAAACAGTTATTAAGGCCAAGTGAGTTTTTTTGATTCATAATTTTAACAAAATAATCTATATAATATAAATAATGTCATTTAATACTTTTGGAAAGCTATTTCGTTTCTCTACTTGGGGTGAATCTCATGGGCCTGCAATTGGTTGTATTGTTGATGGTTGTCCACCCAATATAAATCTTAAAGAACAAGATATACAAATAGAGCTAGATAAAAGAAAACCAGGACAATCTAAATTTACTACACAAAGAAAAGAGGATGATAAGGTTCACGTATTATCAGGAGTATTTGAGGGAAAAACTACTGGCACGCCTATTTCACTTATAATCTATAACAAAGATATGAGATCAAAAGATTATAGAAATATCAAAGATAAATTTAGACCAGGGCATGCTGATTATACTTATTTTAAAAAATATGGAATAAGAGATTATAGGGGTGGCGGACGATCTTCAGCAAGAGAAACTGCTGCTAGAGTTGCTGCTGGTGCAATAGCTAAATTAGTTTTACAAAAAAAATTAGGTAGAAAATATAAAGTCATTGGTGCAGTTACTCAATTAGGAATATTGGGTTGTGATATAAATCAATGGAATGATCAAACAATTTCTAAAAATCCATTTTTCTGTCCTGACAAATCTATGATAAAAATTTGGGAAAAATATTTACTAAGTGTTAGAAAATCTGGATCTTCCTGTGGAGCTGTGATTGAAATAAGAGCCAGAGGAATTCCTGCAGGTCTTGGTGCTCCAATTTATTCAAAATTAGACTCGGATATAGCCTCAGGTCTAATGAGTATAAATGCTGTTAAAGGAGTAAATATCGGAACTGGAATGAATTCAGCACAATTAAGTGGTGAGCAAAATTCAGATGAAATTTCTCAAAAAGGAAAAAAATTAAAATTTGATACTAATAATGCTGGTGGAATTTTAGGCGGTATATCAAGTGGTCAAGAAATTGTTGCATCTTTTGCTGTAAAACCTACATCCTCAATTTTAACAACTAGAAAAACAATTGATAAATTTGGAAAAAATACCACTATATCAGTCAAAGGTAGACACGACCCATGTGTTGGCATCAGGGCAGTTCCTGTAGGTGAGGCTATGTTGAATTGTATATTATTAGATCATTATCTAATGAATAAAGCCCAATGTAGTTAAATCTTATATTAATTTTTTACTACCTTAATTGTATTTTTTGTAAATAAAATATCTAAGATTTTTTTTGAAATTTGAGATGCATTTAGTCCTGCTATCTCATACATTTTTTTTAAATTATCTTGTTCAATAAAAATATCAGGTAATGTCATTGATCTAAACTTTAAACCCTTATCAAACACACCTTTTTCAGCAAGTAAATGTTCTACATGGGAACCAAAGCCACCAATTGACCCTTCTTCTATTGTTATTATTACCTCATGTTCTCTTGCACACTTTAGAATAAGTTCTTGATCTATAGGTTTGGCAAATCTTGCATCAACAATTGTTGTTGAAACACCTTTGTTATTTAATTCTTCAGCTGCTAATTTACATTCTTCGAGCCTTGTTCCTAAACTTAAAATACAAGCTTGTTTTCCTTTTTGAACAATTCTTCCTTTGCCTATTTCAATTTTTTCATCTATAGAAGGAAGTTTAAGGCCTATTCCTGTGCCCCTTGGATATCTAATTGCACTAGGTCTATCGTTTATATCAACTGAAGTGTTTACCATTTTTACTAGTTCTGCTTCATCACTTGCGGCCATAACGATAAAATTGGGTAAAGTTGACAAATAAGTAATATCAAATGAACCAGCATGTGTAGATCCATCTGCTCCAACTAAACCTGCTCTATCTATTGCAAATCTAACTGGTAAACTTTGAATAGCCACATCATGAACAACCTGATCATAAGCTCTTTGAAGAAAAGTAGAATAAATTGCTGCATAAGGTTTATATCCTTCAGTAGCTAAGCCTGCTGAAAAGGTTACAGCATGTTGTTCAGCTATGCCAACATCAAACATTCTTTTAGGAAATTCTTCTCCAAAAATATCCATTCCTGTACCGCCGGGCATTGCAGCAGTTATACCAACTATTTTACTATCTTTTTGAGCGTGTTTAACTAGGGTATTAGCAAATACTTTTGTATAAGATGGAAGTTTGCTGCTACTTTTAGTCTGTTCGCCTGTCTCAACATTAAATTTTGAAACACCGTGATAATGGTCTGTTGCTTTTTCTGCATATGAATAGCCTTTTCCCTTTTGGGTTTTTACATGAATCATAATTGGACCCTGATGTTTAGAGTCTCTTGCATTTTTCAAAATTGGAACAAGTGATGTTAAATCATGTCCATCAATTGGGCCTGCGTAATAAAAACCTAAAGAATTAAATAAAGTACCACCAGTAACTGCAGATCTTAAAAAATCTTCAGCTTTACCGGCTTTAGCACTAAATCTTTTTGAAAAAGCAGAGGTTATTAATTTAAGAGTTTCCCTTAAACTAAAATATATTTTTCCAGTAAATAATTTTGCTAAATAAGTTCTCATCGCTCCGACTGGTTTTGCAATAGACATGTCATTATCATTTAAAATAACAATCATTTTTGTTTTTGAAGCTCCTGCATTATTCATTGCCTCATAGGCCATCCCCGCACTTATTGCTCCATCACCAATTACAGCCACTACATTAGATGATTTGTTGGCAAGTTTGTTTGCTTCCGCGATACCTAATGCTGAAGATATAGAAGTTGAGCTATGAGCGGCTCCAAAAGGATCGTACTCACTTTCAGATCTTTTTGTAAATCCTGACAATCCATTTCCTTGTCTTAAAGTTCTAATTTTATTTTTTCTACCAGTTAAAATTTTATGTGGATAAGATTGGTGACCAACATCCCAAATTAATTTGTCATTAGGTGTGTCAAAAACATAATGAAGAGCAACAGTTAATTCAACCACACCCAAACCTGCTCCTAAATGTCCTCCTGTTTCTGATACAGCATTAATCATTTCTTTTCTAACTTCATCAGAAACTTTTTGTAAATCATTTTCTGAAAGCTTACGAATATCAGATGGAAAATTTATATTATCTAAAAATTTATAATTCTGTTTCATTTATCTCTTTTTAAAATGTAATTTAATGTTTCTTTAATATTTTTTGAGTTTGATCCATATTTTTTTAATTTTTTATTAGTATCTATAATAATTTTTTCACAATATCTAATCGCATTTTGGTACCCAAGTAAACTTATAAGTGTTGCTTTACCTTTTTGTTGATCTTTGCCTGTTTTTTTTCCTGCTTTTTTTGAATCACCCCTAAAATCTATTAAATCATCAGCTATCTGAAACAACAGGCCAATGTTTAAACCTATGGTTTCAAAAAATTTAATTTCTTTATTACTTTTATTTCTAATGATTGCAGGAGCTGCACAGCAAAAACTAAATAATTTTCCTGTCTTTTTTTTTTCCATTTCAATAATCTTATTTTTTGATATTTTTTTTTTTTCATAACTAAGATCTAAATATTGACCTCCAGCAATTCCCAAATGGCCTGAACATTCTGATAATTTCTTGATTAAATTAATTTTAGTTTTTTCTTTTATCTTTAAGTTGGGGCTTGCTAAAATTTCACAAGCCATTGTTTGTAAAGAATTTCCAGCTAAGACTGCTGTAGACTCACCAAATTTAACATGTGTAGATGGTTTTCCTCTTCTCATTTTATCATCATCCATACATGGCAAGTCATCGTGTATAAGAGAGTAGGCATGAATACATTCAACAACTGCACCAATTGTTATTAATGTTTTATAATCAATAGACAATAAAGATCCAATATCAATTAGAATTTTAGATCTAATTTTTTTTCCACCAGGAAACAAACCATATTTAATAGCTGGAACTAATTTAGAATTACCTTGCTTATTAAGAAACTTTTTTAAAGAAGTATTTGTATCTTTGGCAATTTTATTAAGTGTAATCTTCATTTTTTCTTAATAATCTCTTTTACCTTATTTTTGGTTTCTTCACTTATGTTTTTGAATTTTTTATGAAATTTTTTTTCTATAGTTTTATTTAACTTTAATAATTCTTGATAAATTTCTACTGAATTAGTTAGATCTTTCTCATTTTCTAATGACTTAATTATTTTATTTGCTTGATCTGTTAACTCCTCTAGTGAGTATGGGTTATTATCAAGTGGTAAATCTTTATCTTTCATATAATAATAATTATTAATACATGAAATCCATTCAATCAAATATCAAAAAAGCTAAGAAGTATTTAGATAAAAATCAGTGTATAGCCATACCTACTGAAACTGTTTATGGATTAGCAGGAAATGCGTACTCTGATATTTCTGTAAAAAAAATATTTAATCTTAAAAAAAGGCCAGTAAATAATCCATTAATTGTTCATTATTATGACGTTAATAGGCTTAAAGAAGATTGTTATATAAGCAGTAATTTTACTAAACTTTATAATAAATTTTCTCCTGGACCAATTACATTTATATTAAAGTTAAAGAAAAAATCAAAAATTTCTAAATTTGTAACGAATAAACAAAATAGTCTTGCTGTACGTTTTCCAAAACATTCTTTGTTTAGAAAGCTGCTAAAAGAATTAGATTATCCACTTGCAGCACCAAGTGCTAATATATCAACTAGATTGAGTTCGGTACAAGCTTCGGATGTTAATGAAGAATTTGGATCTAAAATCAAGTATATTTTAAACGGAGGAAGGTGCCAAATTGGTATAGAGTCAACAATCATTAATCTTTTAAGCAAACCAGTAATACTAAGGTATGGGGGATTGGATATTTCCAAAATTGAAAAATTACTTAAAAAAAAAATTTTTATTAAAAATAATTTGAAAAAGAAAATTGCTCCTGGTCAATTCCCTTTGCATTATTCACCAGGAATTCCATTGAGAATGAATGTCAAAAAGCCAAATAAAAATGAGGCTTTCGTGTTGATAAAAAAAAGAAAAATTACTTATAAAAATTATTACTATTTAAGTAAAAAAAATAACCTCAAACAAGCAGCTAAAAATTTATACTTACTATTAAGAAAAATTAAGAAAGATGGATATAAAACGATTGCAGTTGAAAAAATTCAAAACAGAGGTATTGGTAAAACAATAAATGATAGATTAAATAGAGCTTCAAAATATTAAATACAAACAGTAATTAATATAGGATATTAAAATGGTGCGCCTGCTAGGAGTCGAACCCAGAACCTCCTGATCCGAAGTCAGGCGCTCTATCCAGTTGAGCTACAAGCGCATATAGTATTAGTATTACAT